>Ga0302326_10004010_pt1 | contig 34346 bp, 30 predicted proteins | sample Palsa_T0_3_FD_202264 | JGI IMG/M metagenome (GOLD analysis project Ga0302326, IMG submission 202264) | Peat permafrost microbial communities from Stordalen Mire near Abisko, Sweden - Palsa_T0_3 | ecosystem: Environmental > Terrestrial > Soil > Palsa > Peat permafrost | place: Sweden: Abisko...
CCCCATCCTGCAACAATGGCTCATCATCACCAGATGGTTCGTCGACCGAGCCCACGACGCCGGACACACCGACAACTACTACCCAGAACAAGAACTCCGCCACCAATTCACGATCTTCGAAAGCACACTCACCGCGCTCATCACACCATTCTTCGACACGCTGGAGGACCTCGATGCCATCCTGGAAGACGCCAATACCTGAACAAATCGAGCGCGCCATCAGCCTCCTCGCCCGACCAGAACAGCGACGCTACTTCTTCGACAAACTACAAAACCCCAGCTGGCTCACGCCTCTGGAAGAACGAGGATTCTTCAGCAACCCACCAGCACCATTGCGCGACGACACCAAAGGCACCATTCAATTCCCGCCATGGCCCGCGCTCCAATACCTCGCGCGAATGGCCACCAACGCTCAAGCACAAGACGACGTGCTGCGCATTGCGCTCAACATCCCCAACACCGAGAACATCATCGTGCACGACCTCCTTGCGGAGATCGCCACCAGCCTCCCCGCGCCAATGAGCGCACAATTCGTAGTGCGCGCGCCGCAATGGCTCAACATGCCGCACCATGGCGCCCTCCCCACGACCCTGGGTACCCTGATCAAACACCTCGCCACCAACGGCCAACCAGGCCCCGCCAAGGAACTCGCGCGAGCAACCCTGGATATAACCAAACAAAGAAACCGCGACATCACCGCGCACATGGAAGCCTGGTACTACGGCCAACTCCTCAAAGAAGCACTACCGAGCCTCACCGATGCCATTGGCATGGATGCCCTAACCCTCACCAGCGACCTCCTCGAAATCGCCGCACCGCCATACACGCTCGGTGGCATGGCGACAGCCAACGACGGCAGCAACCACTGGCACGAAAAGATCGAAGACGACGAGGACCTCCACGACATCAAGAACCACCTTGTCAACGCCACCAGAAGCGCGGCTGCACAACTCGCCAAACAACCAGCCCACACGAGAGCCGTCATCGCTGACCTTGAAGCACGACCCACCATAGTCTTCCACCGCATCGCCCTTGACATCATCCGACGAGAAAAAGACCGAGTCCCGGATCTCGTCAGTGCCCGCCTCACCAACCACGACAATTTCGAGAACACCGGCCTGCGCCACGAATACCAACACCTCCTCCACGACGCCTTTACCCAACTGCCCGCCGCAGATCAGGAGTGCATCCTCAACTGGATCAACAACGGACCACCAACCGAACAATACGAGAATCGCGTCAGAGCTAGCGGCCGACACCCAACACCAGAAGACACCGACTGCTACAAACGATACTGGCAACGACGACAACTCACGCCAATAGCGGACAACCTCCCGCCAGCCTGGGCATCAGCGTACCAAGCCATCATCAATGAGCTCGGGCCAGAACCCGACGAGCCAACCAGTGGTTTCATGGGACCAACAAGCCCGGTCACCAAAGAAGAACTCGCCGCAATGGCGCCCGAGGATCTCATCGCGTACCTCCGGTCTTGGACACCAAAAGACGAACTCCTCGGACCATCTCGCGCCGGCGTCGCCATGCACCTCACCGGCATCATCACGACCAACCCAACAATGCTCGACCCCGTCATCCGCCGCATCCGAGACCTCCATCCGACCTACGTGAGGAACTACTTCTACGGCCTGCGACAAGCCAACGAGCAACAGAAACCCATCGCTTGGGAAAGCGTCCTTGACCTCGCAATGTGGATCGTGGACCAGCCACGGGACGCGGCAACCCAGGACACCAAAGATCCCTTCGATGACGACCACGGCTTGGCGGGCACGCGCAGCGCCATCGCCGACCTCCTCAACCAAGCACTCAACAACAACATGCCCGCCGCTTACCGGGACACGGTCTGGCACATCATCAAGATCCTCAGCCAAGACCCCGATCCGACCGTGGAGGACGAAGCAAAGTATGGCGGGACCATGGACGCATACGCCCTCGCCATCAACTCCATCAGGGCCAAAGCCATCGACGCAGGCATCAAGTACGCTCTCATGATCCGCCGAGAGCACCAAGAACCGAAGGACTTCACCGTGATGCCAGAAGTACCGGCACTCCTCCGGGATCACCTTCACCAAGATCCCTCAGTGGCCGTAAGGGCAGTATACGGACGATTCTTCCCTTGGCTCGTTCTCCTCGACAAGCAATGGGCACGATCAAACGTTGACGCTGTTTTTGGCGACGAGAAGGGCAAGCATGCATGGGAGGCGTACGTCACGTGCTGCCCCGCCTACGACGATCCCGTCAGCCTCCTCGAGCAATACTACGAGCGAGCAGTCGACGACCTACAGCACGACAAACAGCCGGAACAACGCGGTAGCAGGCCCGATCAAGACGAGCAGCTCGGCACACACCTCATGACACGCTACTACCGCGGCCAACTCCCCCTCGACACCGGTCTCGTCGCTCGCTTCTTTGAACGCGCACCAAGTCACGCCCGCGCCCACGCCATAGAGAGCGTTGGAAGAATCCTCTACGGCACCAAAGAACCCGTCCCTCTCTTGATTCGCGAGCGTCTCGTTAACCTTTGGACCATGCGGCGACAGGCAGCAACCACTGCTTTGTCCGCGCATCGTGATGAGCTTGCCGCCTTCGGGTGGTGGTTCGCTGCCGCCAAGCTCGACCACACCTGGGAGCTGACAGAGTTGCGTGACGTGTTGCGCAATAATCATGCCGTCGCGCTCGACTATCAGGTCATCGAACAACTTAGCAAGCTCGCGCCGACCCACGCCGCCTTGGTAGTGGAGTGTCTGCGCGCCTTCGTGACGACCGAACGACAGTACTGGGCGATTCTCGGTGCCGAGCAGCATGTCAGGACCATCCTTGACCGCGCACTCCAAGACAATACGGCAAAGGACGCTGCAACGGCGCTCATCCATGATCTCGGCGCCATCGGGTACACTAAATTCCGCGACCTCTTACAGGCCACCTAACCCGTCCGGGAAGTCCGGCTCTGCCGAACCGCCGGAAACCGGCAGCCCCTGCTCCTTTCAAGACCGGCTAGAAATTGAGGGCGCCGCGCACCGCCGCGAATCGGGCGACCGGATCGCGTGTCGTCCCGGCCCACCACTCGTCGTAAACACTTCGACGGGTCGGCGAGTTCTCGCTCACTTTCGTGGATGGGTTCACGGCTTCCACAGAATCCCTTGATATAATGGGTGTTTCCCCCCTGCAATTCTGTTGGGCGGACTACCTAATGAAGAAGCTGTTTACCGAGCGGCATGGCCTTAACGAGCCACGCGTCAAGGACGAGCTTGACGTTGAGCTGACGAAGGGCCTGTTAACGGTGGTCAACGCCAAGATCGACGAGAACCTGTTCGGCGAAGCGTACTCGTTGGAATGTCCCGATGGCGGAGGCAACAGCTACGGCTGCGACCTCGACAAGTTGAAAGCGGGGCTTGTCGCCTACAAAGTCATTTGGCCGCGCGATTGGCCAAACCGGAAAGACGAGTGGCCCAGCGATCCCCAACTGTTCGATCTGATCGAATTCCTGTACGAGCACGCTGGACTTCCCCATGCCTACCACTACCACCAATTTTTTCAGCACGACCACCTCACCTATGACAAGCAGAAGGGGCGGGCCAAATTCGAACAGGACATCAACCGATTCTTCGAGCGGAACGGCCTGGCTTTCGAGCTGAAGGACGGGGAAGTCACACGCATGGCGCCAACCGGCCTTCAGGAAGCGCTTGCGACCACGGTTTTCGCTACAGGCGACGCCGCCCTTGACCGTCTGCTCGAAACGGCCCGCGAAAAATTCCTCAACCGTTCACTGGATGTTCGCAAGGAGGGACTTGAGAAGTTATGGGACGCCTGGGAGCGGCTAAAGACGGTTGAACCAGGCAAGGACAAAAAAGCGCAAGCTACGGCCCTCTTGGACAAGGCAACGAAAGAGCCGAACTACCGGAAGCTATTGGAAGACGAGGCAATGGCGCTCACATCGATCGGCAACAACTTCATGATCCGGCACACTGAGACGACCAAGACCGAAATCAAGGGATCTGCGCGCGTCGATTACCTGTTTCATCGGATGTTCGCCATGATCCGGCTCCTACTCAAAACCAGTGAGCGAGGCGGCTAATATCATTTACGGCCGCGCCGCTTGCACAATCTGAGCTTCCCCGATACGCGCCAACTCTGAAACGTATTAAGCTACCAAGATGTCCGCAGTGGGTGAGACCGCCCGCGCGCCATGGCACCATGTTCGCCGCTTGCTGCCGTGTACGCGGATTATGCCAAGATGGTTCTGGGGAATCACAAGGAACCATGGCAAAGCTGACCAGCACCATCATTGAAGCCGCTATCGCCGGCTTCGAGGCACAGAAGAAAAGCATCGACGCCCAAATCGCGGAATTGCGCGCCATGCTCACGCCCACACCGGTATCCGCCGAAGAAACACCGACAAAGACAACGAGGCGGAAGTTCAGCGCCGCAGTCCGGAAGAGAATGCGCGAGGCTCAGCGGCTCAGATGGGCGAAGATAAGGGGCGAATCGGCCCCGGCCAAGAAGACTGCCAAAACCGCCAAACCGAAGACCGGCATCACCGCGGCAGGCCGGAAAGCACTCAGCATAGCCATGAAGAAGCGCTGGGCAGCAAAGAAGGCTGCTCGGAAGCAGTAGGAGTCTGGAGTTCAACGGGCGAGGCAAGACAGTAAGCGAGGCTTGGCTTGATGACCGCCCCAGTCCGGCAAGGCTGGAAGTTCCTAACGGGCGCTAAAATGGCCCACCGCCGGGACCGACAGAGGCCCGAGAAATTGACGCTGACAGCTATCTCGGGATGGCGCGAAATGCGTCCACGGAGGTCGCCGTGAAGAAATCAGTGGTGTGAATCCGGCGCCAGCAGGAGGATCTTCCCAATGCCGCCTTTCTCCCCTAGCACATGTGCTTCAGCCGCATCACACAACTTCATTCGGCGACCAATCGGCAGAACGAACTTGCCATCGCGCACGTCATCGGCAAACTCGCGCACCTTGGGTGGATCAGGCCGCGCCAGCACACGCTTAATCTTGACTGCCGGATTTTGCGCCGCCACGTTTTCCGGCAATACAGCGGTGTACCCAAAGGAGCCGTTCTGCTTTACCTTGGCGATCAGCTTCGCGGCAACCTCGCCGCCAACGGTGTCCGCAATTGCATCCACGAGGCGGAAGGTCCCAATCGCTTCATCGTCATCGATCGCTAGCACACCAGAGACACCGAGGGAACGGGCGGCATCCAACTCTTTCCCGCGAACACCTGCAATCACCTGCGCGCCTATCTTCTTTGCCGTATGCACTGCCGCGCGCCCAACACTGCCCAGGGCTCCTGTGACCAGAACAACCTGTCCCTTTTGCACATTTGTCGCAAGGCGCACAAGTTGGTCTCCCGTGAGTGCAACGAGCGGGATCGCCGCCGCGTCCGCCAGGTCCACGCCATCCGGCAGATGGGTCACGTCCGAATCGTCCACTGCCACCAACTCGGCATAAGTCGCGTTGGAGAGTGCGAGAACGCGGTCGCCAGGCTTGAAGTGCTTCACATGTGTGCCGACCGCCCGTACGACGCCACTCACGTCGCGGCCCAGAATTGCAGGAAACGACAACGGAGAATCCTTCCGCCGCATGCCTGAACGCAGTTTCCAGTCAATCGGACTAACGCTCGCAGCGGCCGCCGCGATTAATACCGTATTTCCGCTCATCTGCGGGTCGGGAACGTTGTCTTCAAATTTCAGCTTCTCGGGACCGCCATACTCATGCAGCACCACTGCCTTCATCGCGTATCTCCCACCCACAGATCGTCGGCCATATATCTGACGCGATCATACCCCGCCCCAGGCTTTCATTTCAACGAAGTGCCCAACTCCCGTATAGTCGGCACTCGGAGAATGGTGTGGTTGTGCTCGCCAAGCATTACTCCTATGAGCCCGCATCACGTCAACTTGACGGTAACGCCCGCTGCTGACATTTGCGAGTTTTGAGGGGCCATCGCCGCGGGAGCATGGCCGACCGCCCCCCGTACAATGCGCCCGTCTGCCAAGCCCATCTCTTCCGAAACGACGGAACCTGGCTCTCTTAGCCTCACCGAGATCAATTGAGGAAGGAGACGATCCACACGCCTCCGCGAATCGGGGCAAAGCGAAGGCAGCGGCGAGGTTCGAAAAATGAGGAGATGCCGTTTACGCCTGACCTGGCATGGATGCAGTGCTAGGGCCGCCGTTGATGCCAGTGTTTGTTGCTATCCCCGACTTCAGACGTCGATAATACCGCGCTTGACCCCGATCACCACGGCATGCGTGCGATCATTGGCGCCCAGCTTGGATAGAATTCTGCTCATGTGAGCCTTAACGGTTTCCTCCATGATCGAAAGTTGCGCGGCAACCTGCTTATTTGGGTTGCCCCCCGCGACGCAACGCAACACCTCCACTTCGCGCTCCGTAAGCGGATCGTCGGCCGAATGCTCGGCCATTGCCATGGCGATCTCGCCGGGAATGCGCAGCCGTCCGGCATGCGCCGACCGAATCGCATCCGGCAGTTCCTTCCGCAGCATATTCTTGAGCAGATACCCGCAAGCGCCGGCCTTTATCGCGCGTAATGCCTGCACGTCGCCATCGTATGTGGTCACCACAAGAATACGAGCATCGGCAAACTCGTGACGAATCGCCACGATGGCCTCAATACCTTTCATCTTGGGCATCTGCAGATCCATCAGCGTCACATCCGGGCGGTGCGTGCGGTAGCTCTCGACTGCTTCGCGCCCATTGGCCGCCTCGGCGACCACGACGATGTCGCCCTCGTATGCGAGTACTGCGGCCACGCCCTCGCGCAGCAACGGATGATCGTCCACGGTGAGGACCGTGATGCGCTTCTGATCATTCGACATCATCTCTCATCCCCTCCTATTGCCACACTGGCGCTTGCGGACTTCGCTTTGCCCGAGCTGCCCACGTAGGCGACCGCGCCAGGGACAGTCAACTCCACATCCGTGCCGCCGTTGACCCGGCTGCGAATGTCGAGATGGCCCCGAATTCTGCTCGTCCGCTCCCGCATGCCGCGTAAGCCCCAGTGAGAGGACTTGCCGCCCGACGCCAGCACGCCGGCGTCGATTCCCCGGCCGTCATCGTGAATCCGGATGCGCAACTCTTTTGCAGAGTAGCAAATCTCCACCTCGATCTCCCGGCTGTCTGCGTGCAGAAAGGCATTGGTGAGGGCCTCGCAACCGATCCGGTACACTTCGTCCCGAACCAGGGGGCGCAGGCTTCGCACTTCGCCTTCCGCAAGGACGCGGCATGCGGTATGCGACGCGTCGACGAATTCACGGGCAATATTGGAAAAAGCCTGCGCCAGATCGCTGCCTCCCGCGCGGGAGTCGCGCAGGCCTCGCACGCGGTCCCGTCCCTCGGCCATGACCTCGTCGGCGCGGTCCAGAGCTTCCTCCAACATCCGCCGCGTCGGCTCGTGTTCCGGTATCCCCTTGGCTGCCGCCTGAAAGCGCAGCATCAAGCCCTGAATGGCTTGCAGAAGAGTGTCGTGCAATTCTCGCGCGATGCGCTCACGCTCCGAGAGCCGCTCGGCGTACCGCAGATCCAGGCGGGCAACGACCAGGCGCAGACGCCAGCGATAGACAATCCACGCCAGGATGCTTGCTATCGCGCCGCACAGCAGCAGAAACCAGTTGGTCTGATAGAACATTGGCGCAATGTCGAAATCCAGGGTGGCGCCGTCCTGGTTCCAAACGCCATCGTCATTGCAGCCGATAACCCGAAATCGATACCGCCGCGCCGGCAAATTGGTGTAGTTGGCCAGGCGCGTCCCCACGGGCCCGTGCCAGTCCGTATCGTAGCCTTCGAGCTTGTAACGAAACTGGACGCGTTCGGGTATCGAGAGACTCAGAGCCGCGAACCCGATTTCAACGTTTCGAACCTTCGGCCGAAAGTGCAACTCAGGCGAAATTGCAAATGGTCGATTGTCCGCCGTTACGGTTTGGATCAGGATGGGAGGCGGCACCGCGTTCATCGGCAGCCGGTGTGGATCGATAACCGCGATGCCGTCGGTCGTGGCAAACCATAGCTTGCCGTCGGGGGTCTTGATTGCCGCTGGAACCGATGCTGGATTCGGTAACCCAGGTAGACCGTCCGTAGTGTCGATAAACAACGTTTGCATTCGATACGTAGGAGACTTGAGCGCTTTCTCGACTTCTTGCGGGCTGGCACGAACGATCCCCAGCGCGCCTGCGATCCAAAAGAAGCCGTCGTCGTCCTCCACAATCCCCGAAACCGAAGCTCCGGGGAGCCCATTTTCTTTGGTAAGGGTCGCGAAACTGCGGCTATCGAAGCGGCTCAACCCGCCTTCTGAACCAACCCAAACGCGACCCCTATGGTCGCTCGAAATCGACCGTACCCTGCCACGGGGCAATCCGTCGGCAGCGGAATACCGGTGGAACCGGTCGTTCTCATAGACCGCAACCTCCCCGTCGAAGCCCAGCCAGACTCGTCCGGCCGCATCGCCGAACAGAGCGCCGCACCGGTAATTAGGGAGTTCCGGGCTATTGCGGAAATCCGTCCACACGCCGTTCCGAAGCCGCCTCACATGGGACTTGTCGCCTTCCAAAACCACAATCCAAAGGTTGCCCGAAGAATCCGAGCCGATATTCTCGACCCCCGACTTCTCCGGCTTGCCGGGCACGCTTACAAACGAAAACTTCCCGCCGATGCCCTCCGCCAGACCGAAACCGCCTCCCAGCCATACGCGGTCCTTGTCCGAGTAGAGGCTCAGAACCCCTGTCGAGGCCGATCCGGAATAGGGCGGAAGCCTCTGGCTGACAATCCGCCCACGTACGAAGTGCTGCACCAGATCGCCTGCGAAAGTCATGACCCATACGGTTCCATCCGGCGTCGAGGTCAGAGCCAACTGAGGGTTCTGCGCCAGTCCTTCTTTGGCGGAGAAGGCCGTTGCCTTATTCTCGCGAAAACGATCAAGCCCCCTGTTCGTACCGAACCAGAGGTTGCCTTCGCGGTCCCGAAACGCCGCACGAACGCTATCGCTCGAAAGTCCGTCCGCGCTTTCGAAGCGATCAATCGCGCGCTCCAAGTGCTTGAAGTCCGGCGCACGGCGAATGCCGCCGCGGAATAGCCCAATCCAGAGGCTGGATTCGCCATCGAAGATCCCGCAGATGGGCTCCCCTTTTACTGCGCTGGAAGCGTTTGGTTCCGCGCGGCCGAGCACGGGGCTGACGGCATGTTCCCCAAATTGAAACATCCGGATTTGGCTATCGGGAGCTTCCGCCAACTGCGAAACATATGCGACTGGTTGACCGGTCGCCTGGAACTGCTTGCCATTGGGGGCCAGTGTCAGTATGGTATTGACCCTGACGCTGTCGCCGCTCAAGCCGAAGTCCGTTCCGGTGGTTGCCACCCAGAGCGTGCCGCGGCGGTCCACGAGTAATTGTTGCGCTCCCGCGGCACGATACCCGAGTTCGGCGCCAACCCTATGCCACCTTCCATTTTCAAAGCGGCTAAGGCCGTTTTCGCCGCCTGCCCAAATGCTCCGGCTGCCATCTTCGGCGAAGGACTGTATCGTCCTTAGCGAACCGTCGGCAGCCGAATAGGTCCTGAGCACTCCGTCGCGCAAACGGGCAACCACACCCGCGCCAAATCCCATCCAGAGGCTGCCGTCCCGAGCTGTGAATAGCGACATGATCGACGACTGGGGCAGCGGATCTCCGCCGCGCGCCGCCTCCCACGAAATGAAGCGCAGGCCGTCAAATCGGTACAGGCCGGCACGCGTTCCAAGCCACAGATAGCCGTCGGGCGTTTGCGCGATAGCCCGCACAGGTCCTGGAATCCCGTCCTTCGCAGACCACGATGTGTGCGTGAACTGGCTAATGGTCTTCTTCGGATCGAGCCCCCTGATCGGCAATGCCAGTGCGCAGGCGCCCGCAGTCAGCATCACGCAGCTTCGAAGGTTGTCGCGAAGCGAACCCATAGGCGTGCCCTCCCATGATACCCCTCGTAGCCTAGGAACAAGTCCCCCAAAAGGGGAACGTTCGGATACCCGATTCCGGGCTTTAGCGCGCGGCGCTTCTAGTGTAGGCTTAGGCGTGGGACGGCTGTTCTCGATGTTTCCGTCCGGTCGGCCCGGTATCGGCCTCATCGTTCTCAGGTTCTGCCTGGTGAGCGTGCTATTGCTCCACGCGTTCCGCTTCGGGCCGATTTTGTCTTTGTCCTGGACGACACCGGTGCTCCTATCGGTCGCCGCCGCGTTATGCGTGGGTGTCGCGACGCCGCAAGCGTGCCTGCTGTCTTGCGCCGCCGAGATCGGTTTTGCCTTGACCGCGACGGGTTTCGACGCGACCGTGTTGATCCTCACCATCCCCGTTGCGACCGCCCTGGTCCTGCTAGGGCCGGGCGCCTATTCACTCGACGCACACATCTTCGGCAGACGCGTTATTGTTCTCCCGACTGACAATCCTAGGTAGCTCGGCGACCCGGCTGGGCTCTGCCTGAACGAGCCGCGAATTCGCGGGAGCCACACGTAATTCCGTCAGCCGCATGCTGCATTCGCCACTTAGCATCAAGCCAAGGGCGTTCATACCCCAAAAGTATAACGTTTGCCCCTGTCTCACGTGGCAGCGATGAGCGCGACCATTTAGGGATTCGGTTCCGCGGCGCAATCGTTCATAGTGGTCTTGGGGCAAATCAGAGGCGGCAACGTTTGCCTCCGCCGCCCGATTGGCCGCCGCATACGGCGTTTCAATCGGGCATCCTGGTCTCGCTGTGAGGGCGAGGCTCAGGACTGCCGAACCTTGGTAGCTGTTCAGTCGGTTGCGATGATTTGGGCGGACATCTGGCTGAAAAGCCGACGACAACAGCAAGACATTCAACCGTTGGATGATTCATTAAAACTGGAGAGGAGAATAGTCATGAAGAAACTTTACGGACTTGTAACGCTCGCTGCTACGCTAATGGGCGCGAGCCTGCTGCTGGAGGGGACTGTTGGAGTTGCCGCTGCGGCGTCGCCAACCGGCATCAAGAACGTTGTCTTGGTGCATGGTGCATTCGCCGACGGCTCCGGCTGGGAAGCCGTCGCCAAGATCCTCGAGAAGGATGGCTACACGGTGTCGGTAGCGCAGCCCCCCGAGACCTCCTACGCCGAAGACCAAAAGTACACGAAGGCCGCAATCGACGCTATGGGCGGGCCGGTCGTTCTGGTCGGACACAGCTATGGCGGGTCCATCATCAGCGAAGCCGGCAACGATCCAAACGTTGCGGCACTGGTGTACATCGCCGCCTTTGCGCTCGATGAAGGTGACAGCTGTGCGTCGATCGAACAGGCCCTGCCGCAAGCCTCCAAGGCATTCAAGCCGGACAGCAACGGCAACTGGTGGATAGAACGGGACCATTTCGCGGCCGACTTCGCGGCGGATATTCCCCCGGCCGAGTCCCACTACATGGCTATATCGCAGGTGCCGATCTCCACCGATTCCTTCACCCACAAGGTCACGTCGCCCGCCTGGAAGACCAAGCCCACCTGGTACATGGTCGCCACCGCAGACCGGTCGATCAATCCGGACCAGGAGCGCATGATGGCGAAGCGCGCCAATGCCAAGACGGTCGCAGTGAATGCCAGTCATGTGGCATACATGTCTCACCCGAAGGAGACAGCCAAGCTCATTGAAGAGGCTGCCACCTCCGCACACGTCAAGTACTAGTACCCATTAAGTCTTGGCTGTCAAAGTGAAAAGCACGTTCTGCGCACAGGGTGGAGCGGTTTGGTGCGAAGGCGTTCGACATCGAAGATCAAACGGTCCGAGTGGATCTTAACTAAAAAGGAGAATAGTCATGAAAGAGCATATTAAGAACGTGGTCTTGGTGCATGGTGCATTCGCCGACGGCTCGGGCTGGGAAGCCGTCGCTAACATCCTCAAGGATGATGGGTACAAGGTGTCGGTGGTGCAGCACCCCGAGACCTCCTACGCCGAGGACCAAAAGTACACGAAGGCGGCCATCGACGCCATGGACGGGCCAGTGGTTCTGGTTGGCCACAGTTATGGCGGGTCCGTCATCACTGAGGCCGGCAATCATCCAAACGTTGCGGCACTTGTCTATATTGCCGCATTCGCGCTGGACATTGGGGAAAGCTGCGCCACGATCGAGCAAGGCTTACCGCAAGCCTCCAAGGCGTTCAAGCCGGACAGCAACGGCAACTGGTGGATAGAGCAGGAGCATTTCGAGGCTGACTTTGCAGCGGACGTTCCGAAGGATAAGGCGGCGTTCATGGCTGTGTCGCAGGTGCCGATCTCCACCGACTCGTTCACCCACAAGGTCACGAGTCCAGCATGGAAGACCAAGCCCACCTGGTACATGGTGGCCACCGTAGACCGGTCGATCAATCCGGACCAGGAGCGCATGATGGCGAAGCGCGCCAATGCCAAGACGGTCGAAGTTAATTCCAGCCATGTGGCATACATGTCTCACCCGAAGGAGACAGCCAAGCTCATTGAGGAGGCTGCCACCTCTGCGCCGGTCACCCGTTAGCCTGCCGTCTCGATCCAGGGCTTCGTCAGCCCATCTCGTAGACTCCATGCGGAACTTGGCTCGTCCGAGAGTAGGGCCTCTCCCGATCCTGACGAGATCGGCGAGGCCCAAATGTACATCGTCCGAGGAGAACACCTATGAAAACTCACATCACCATACCAGGGCGGGATGGCGCGTTTGACGCGTATATCGCACGGCCGAAGGCTTTGCCCGCTCCCGCCGTCGTTGTTCTGCAGGAGCTGTTCGGGGTCAACGCCGATATTCGCAAGACCTGTGACGAACTGGCCGAGCAGGGCTTTATCGCGGTCGCGCCCGATTTATTCTGGCGCCAGGAGCCGGGCGTTGACCTTAACGTCACCTCCGAGGCTGACTGGCAGCATGGCCTTCGCCTGTATCAGGCCTATGACCGTGACGCGGGCGCCAGGGACGTTAAGGACACCATTGACGCTGCTGCTAAACTGGCCGATTGCACTGGCAAGGTTGCCATCCTCGGCTATTGCCTCGGCGGGTTGATGACCTTCTTGACGACCGTGCGCTACGGCGCTGACGCTGCAGTCGCCTATCACGGTGGTGACACCGAGAAGTATCTCGGCGAGATCGACGGCCTTAATGCGCCGCTGCTGATGCATCTGGCAGAAGAGGACGAGTTCATTTCCAAGGCTGCACAAGCTGACATCAAGGCGGCACTTGCCAGCAAACCAAACGCGACAGTCTACAGCTATCCCGGTCAGCATCACGCCTTCGCTCGCCATAACGGGACGCACTATAATGCCGCGGCGGCAGCGCTCGCCAACGGGCGGACAAGCGAATTTCTACATCAACGACTGCGGTGACTTCGGAGGCTCCAGCCTGGAAATCGGAACGGTCAAGTTGACGGGAAACGCACGTTGGTGACATTTGCCAGTTTCAGGAGACCATCCCAGACGACCGGGCCACCCGAACGCCCGCGCGCCCTTTCGGGTGGTTTCTTGGCGGCGGAGATTCCGATGGGGCCGACCACCCCCGCGCCTCGCAACCCCGGCTCTTCCGAACTGCCGAAAACCGCCCCGCCCGGCCAAGATCCGCTCAGAATCGCAACGCGGGCAAGTCCCCGGTTGCGTTAACGTCTGTCGAGACGCTCATCTCTCGCCAGCGCTCCGCGTCGGCTGTCCGCGCCGCCTCGGCTTCGCCCGCGTAGCGGACAGCGTCGCTGCCGATCAGGAGATGTGCCGGGAGATGATCGCTGTCAGCCAGACGAAGAATAACCTGAGCCACCTTGGCCGGATCGCTATTCTCTTGGCCCCAGAGAGAGTGCAACGCCTTGACGACCGCGCCCACGGACGGTTCGTAATCCGGGAGCAGATCGGGCATGTCTTGGTGCGCACGCGCGCCCCAGTTTGTACGCATTCCGCCCGGTTCAAGCGCACACACCTTAACCCCGAAAGGGGCCACTTCCTGGGCCAGGGACTCGGTGAAGCCGCCGACCGCCCACTTGGCGGCATGGTACGCCGTGCTGCCGGGCAGGGCCAGGCGACCGCCCACTGACGATATCTGAAGGATGCAGCCACTCTTTTGCTTGCGCATGATTGGTAGCGCAGCGCGGGTCACGTTGACGACACCATAGAAGTTCGTGTCAACCACGGCTTTGAATCTCTCCGAGCCCAACTGCTCGAATGGCGCGACATCGCCGTAGCCCGCGTTATTCACCACGACATCGAGACGCCCGAACGCGCCAACCGCCACCCGTACGGCCGCACGGGCCGCATCTTCATCGGCCACGTCGAGGGCAGCGGTGCGGACCTGATCGCCGTACTTTTTCACAAGATCTTCGAGCCGGTGAGGGTCGCGGGCCGTGGCGACGAGTCGATCACCCGATGCGAGCACAGCTTCAGCGATGTTGCGGCCCAATCCACTTGCGCTGCCGGTCACCAACCAGACTTTTGACATGAAAACCCTCCATTCTGCTTCCTATGCAATTTAACCACCTGGGCACTCAAAAACGAGGGTCCGAAGCGGGATCGACATAACTGGTCGACGATGGTCCAACGCCGGTGATCTGGACGACGACAGGTTCATCGCGCGTCTCCGCGAAGTGCGTGCGATTGGCTGGTTCGGTATAAAAGCTTCCGGGCGGTAGCGCCTTCAGTTCGGCCTTGTTGAACGAGTCGCCGTAACCTATGTACCAGATCCCCGAGACAACCGTCGCGACGCGATCATCCTGATGGACGTGGGCGGCAATGCGCGTGTTCGCCGGAATCCGCAACATGATGGTGTAGAGACCGGCGTGCTCCGGGTCGCCCTTCATCACAACGGTTTGAATACCGGAGACTCCCGAAGTGCCTGTGCCGCCCCCAGGACCATCGGGGAACTTGAATTCGGGCGGTGGAACGCGCCGCTCGTCGCCCGAACGGACGGGCTGCGGTGTCGCCGGCAGCCGATCCTTAAGAAAATCCTGGACCAGGGCAATGGTGAAGGCGGGGCTCTCCTCCATCAGCCAGTGGCCGGCGCCGGGGACCACTGCTTCGCGCACGTTGATCGCGACGTTGCGCATGACGGCGGCCTCTGTCGCGCCGAAAGATTTCTCGCCGCCGACGGCAAGTACAGGCATCGTCAACTTGGTTCGCTGAAAGACTTTGTTGTCCTCCACGTCCTGCGAGAAGGCGGTGAACTGTGCGAAACCGGCGCTCATCGCGCCCGGCAGAGCATACTGAGCCGCGTAGTAGGCGCGTGTGGCCTCATCGGGCTTACCGGGATCGCCCGAGAAGGCATTCCAGATTCGGTCCAGGTAAATTCGCTCGCGCCCCTGCACCAGGCGCTCAGCGTCGGGACCATGGAAGGAGAAATGCCACAACGCCGGATTTCGCACGATGTCATCCCACGGCGCTATGCCGGGGATAGGTGCATCCATGACGACGAGCCGTTCGACCTTGTCAGGGTAGCGCGCCGCATAGGCGTAGGCGACCATAATGCCGATATCGTGCGAAACCACGGATGCCCGATCATAGCCGAGCGCCGTGACAACAGCTCTGATGTCCGCGGCCTGCGTTTTCTTGTCGTATCCTCCAGCCGGACGAGACGAGCGACCGATCCCACGCAGGTCCGGCACGACGACGGTGTAGGTCTTAACGAGCTCGGTAGCGAGCGGCTTCCAGGAGTCGCTGGTTTCAGCGTAACCATGGAGAAGGACGACGACAGGTCCGGAACCACCGGAGCGGACAAATATATCCGCGCCCGCCGGGCTTGCGACTGTCTGCGCTTTAAATGCCGAGGGCAACGAGGGTTGCGCGACGGCAGCGTATGCGGATACCAATATGCTGAACGCAACTGTGGTGAGGTTCCGTCTAATCATGATGTCTCCTGCCAGACCGCGCGACAGCCGCTCGTGCGCGGCCGGCCGCAGATGGCTATCCTTCGGGATTCTCAACGATGGTCCGCACGACACTAGAGTTCCCACAAACACTGCCCGCCACGGAAATATGAAACCATCCCGTCTTCGCTGACCTTGAGCACCGCGCCGAAATGCGATGCCGCCACCGCCGCGGCGGTCCGGCTTCCCTCGCCGGGGATGGATGCTCCGGCAATCGAGTTTTGCAGGATGGCCCCGAAGGAAAGCAGATGAGCGTCCTGGTCGAGAACGATCGCCCCATCGATTCTCGCCACGGACTCCAGGACCGAGGGCGACAGCCTCAACGCGTCCTGATCGCGCAAGAGGTAATGAAACCGCCGTTTTACGAGACTCTCGTCACCGTCCTGCGATGGATCGGCACGCAGCAAGTCCTCGTCCGAGATCAATTGATGCACCAGGGCGGGATCGTCCAGCACCACGAAAAGCGCGCCCCGCCGGTCCTCGGAAAGATCCAAAGCGACGGCGAAAAGGCGTTGCGCCGCCGACTCGTTCGGGATGGCATCGCTCCACAATCGGTAGCACTCGACCGTATTGGCGAAATGCCAGCGTCCGTCCCGAAAGGTGAAAACCTGGGCGCCGCCAGCCAAGAAAGCGTAGGCGGCGCCCCGCCCGATCCTGAAATTTCCGCCCATCCAATGATAGGAATATTTTCCTAACCAGTCGCCCGTCGTCGGCCCCACGTCGCCCGCCTTCCGCTCCCCAGTCGAGGAACGCCGTGTCGGCCCGATCTCCAGGCCAGCGCTCTTCGGCAGTGCGGCGCTCGCCGCTCCCTCGTACTTTTGTTCTAAACTGGTAAACGAAGGCGAGATGCCTATGAGCGACGAACCCCCAGCAGCCGAAGCCACACTTCCCGCCGCCGTACCTGCCGCAGCACCCCCGCCACCACCTGAAGAGCTCGACAAACCCGCCGCCGCAGCCGAGGCCGTCCCTGCCGGGGTTGCACCCGCCGACGTGGCACCTACCGAACCAGCAGCCGAAGCCGTACCTGCCGATGCCGCACCCGTTGACATGCCCGCCTCTAAGGCAGTAGAGTGTCCCGTTGTGAACCCTCTTGTCGGAGCGATGCAGGACATGTCGAACCAGAACAAAACCTCTGGGAGCGGACGGGATGACAATGATCTTGAAAAGCTCCCTGGTTGGGAGAAAATTCCCGTACCCACAGCCGAAGATGCGATTGCCGACGCCAAGAGAACATCTGAAGAAATTAGACGGAAAATGTGGCAAGATCGCCGACACAAGCTTTAGCCCGGATTTATTCTCGCCGCACTATCTTCCGCGTGACGGTCGTCACCGATCCAGATGCGTTGTACAACTCACGGTTTGTGCGAGGCAAAACGGTCTTTCAATCGGCTTTGATCCAATGGCCTGACATTCTTACTGGGCTGACAAAGACTCTCTCGACTGCTCGCGTAGCAAACCACAGAAGCGTTAGCAAGCCGCCAAACACCCCTGAAAATTTCAGGAACGCCGTTACGTTAGAAATTATAATTGCACGATCATTGACAGCAATACCGCTAAGGCGAACCTTGAAAAGCCATATTTCAACGAACCAGCCGATTCCATAGATAAAAAGGGAAGCCACAACCCAAAAGAATACACGAGGCAGGTACGCGACTGCGTTTCGCGGCTTGTAAAGGAACAGTATCATTCGAGAAAATGCGACGCTTTGCCGCGAGACTTCCGTTCCAGGTGCTGGTTGAGGTATGGTCGTCAAGTCAGCAGTGACTAATATGATTTGCGTTCTGACGAGTTCTTTAGAGCGGCTAAGCTCATCCACCTCACCGATTGTTTGCTGTATTTTCCACCATTGGTCCCAAAAGGCTAGGCGCTTACTGGCCTCCTCTATTCGCTTGACTCGCTTTGTCGCCTCGTCGCGTTCCTTGATCCAACTAAATGCAAGCGTCGCGAGTGTTCCTGCTAAACCAACGATGGCGGTGATTACCCCTGGAAGAATGCTTGTGGGTGCCGAATCCGGCATAAGCCTCTAGTCCTCCATCTCAACGAGCACTTTGGAAACACGTTTAGTTCTCTCTAAGCACCATAGTCCTTTTTGACAAGCTCCCACCAGAGGCTTACTGCATTCGCAATCTCAAAGACGATGGGGGTGATCACAGCCGCGAACGTTTGCTGGCGCTTCCGAGAGTCGATGACGGATGAAGTCTCTCCCAAGAACACCGGTTGGTCACAATCTATGTTTAGAACGCCGAACGCAGTTCGCGTTCCGTCTACACGGACGAGCGGAAAGGCTTGGAAGCTTCTCACTGTTTGACCGCGCTCGCTCTTATGGTATTCATTTATCGCGTCCACGACCTCTGAATGAATACAAAATTTATCCTGACCGATTCCCTTCGCAACATGTTCTCCGAATTTCTCAATGTCGTCCATTCCCTGTACCGCATCCCGCAGTTCTGGCGCGTCCGATTTCCTGACTGTGTCGTTCCATTTTGCGAACGCCAGCGGAGCACCCGGTAGAACAGCCCACTTGCGACCATCCCTCTTTTCCTCCCTATAGAGCTTCGGAATTCCGAAGATTAAGGGTTCACGCCCCTTCCCCAACGTCTCGCCCTGAATTCCCGGACGCACGACAACTGAAAGCCCTTCAGGCAAGAAAAGGATGCCTTCGAGAAAATCTAAGCAATACTCTTTTGTCAAAAAACGGCGGATATCCAGTTTGTGGAATCTCCGTTCGTCGAAGTATGGATCGCTCATTCTAGCCGGAACAAAGACCATTACATTCGCCGCATACTGCGCTGGACGATCGTCGTCGTAGCCCTGTGCAAGACCAGCCACCATTATAAGAAGGGTACATATAACATCCGCGAGCTTCTCGTTGTTAAGGACCGTCTGTCGCGGAGCACCAGACAACAACTTAGTGTGGATATTAGCTATTTGTCGCGAAAATCCGCCCAGAAATGACTCGGGCGGCAGGGTGAAAACCCCTACGCGAACTTCGTCTACGGCCTGCTTGAGATCTAACGCGCTTTTCCGCAATCCTTGGACAGACTTGCTCTCCGCCGCTTGCCGTGTATAGAACAGAACAAGCCAAAGCACCAGGAACAACCAAGAGAGGAAAGCAGGCCAGTTGATCGCCAATGGCCAAAGCGGCCACCCAAAAGGGATAAGACCTGACGTGTTCGGCCGAGCCCAATAGGATACCAAGGTGCCGAGCACCACCGTCATCGCCGTGATTACGGCTCCGTACCACGGGGATCTAGCCCGGTCCTCCAGCCAAACAAAAAGGAAGCGCACAGCGACCATTGGAAACCGTAGTAGTCGGCCCAGCATCTTGAAGGTTCATTCTAACCATATTTGGGAACCGCCGCATGGCCGCTCCACGGCATTTCCAACAAACGGACAAACCTCGACCAACGGCCCGCATGGGCGCTGCCGCGATTTATTAGGTTCCTTTCTGCGCTTGCTGCTCGTCGCGCAACCGGGCCGAATCGCTGCCTGCGGCTCGGGCGCTACGTGCGATTGGCTGGCCGTGGCAACATGGCTTACCGCCCCCGCGCCCCAGGACACGCGTCCGGCGAGGCCGAATCTTCCCAAGCACCGGAAATCGACCCGCCCGGTCTCACCAAGGCCGGCTTGAGATTGAAAAGGTGCGTCGCCAAACGCCGCGAAGCGGGGCAACCGGTCGCGTGTAGTCCCGTCCCGCCGCCCGTCGCAAACACTTCGACGCGTGGCCGACTTCCCACCCAAGCGGCCCGGAGAGCGGGTCACGCTTTTTTCTGAAGGTCCGCGGCGACGAAGTGCAGAGCCTTTCGGACCTCAGGTTTCAGCCAGGATGGCAAGTATTTCAGGAGAAACTCCTTTAGCGACCCCTTTACTACCCTAAGGCCCAACCGGTCGGAGAAGTCCCAGCACGGGTCATCGGTGGCCTCGTTGAGATTCTTCGCAAACTCAAATATCGCTTCACATAAATCCGTCACGTCGCGCACGGCGTTGTCCTTCTGCGCAAGCTCCAGATCGACGACGATTGCCGACGACAGATCGAGCGAAGCATGTTTGGTTGCCTTGTCATATCGCGCATTCGTGATGACAAGCTCACAGCCGCCGCGATACCTCCATGAGGTGTGCGGTTCAAGCTGCTCCAGGAATGTAACAAGCCCCTGATTGCTAAAACACCACTTGCCGCCGCCGACGGTTGCGACAATGGGGCCACTCTGCCCTGAATCGTCACGAAGGTAGCCAGGACAAAAGAAGTCCGTGTAGTAATCCGACCGGTGGTGCCAGTAGTCGATGTGGGGCAGGATCTCCTTTTGAGCGAAGGAACTGGCTGGACGCGCAAACAGGACGCCGGTGATGTTTGCGTCACCGCGCTTGTAGCGCGTTCGGAAGCCATCCTCAAGTACTTGGAGCATGCCCCAGTACGAATTGACCGGCTCCATCTCTCCTCCTTTCGCGTTGAACCCCGACGAGACTGATTATAATCGACTTCTGCGCTCGGACCGCTATCGCTGCTTTACTCATTTCGCAGATCGCCAACCGCCTCTCCAATCTACCAGAGTGTTCTGGCATCAGGCTGTGTAACCGCCTTGCTGATATTTGCGAGTTTTGGGAGGTCACCCGAACGCCAGCAACCCGCGCGGTGCGACGCGCCACTTCCGCCGCTCATCGCTCTCCCCGACGTTCCGCCATCCGGGCCGCAAACTGTCGCGAGGCGTACATCCGCCGCGCCGCTTCTGCTGGGTCAATCGGTCTTCCGCCCATAACGGCAGACAAGATTGCCTCGGGGCAGATTTTGTTGCGTTCCGGGTCCCCGCGAATCCCGATGACCCCGCGCCGCGCCGTCTGTTGATCGCCCGCGTCGAGGTTCCGTTGTGGCGGCCTCCAGCGCAGGAAAGGGAATCGCATGACGGGGAATTTCGAACAGCCGAAACACACGGGGGCCAGCGCCGCCTGGCCCGAAGCATCTACAAGTCTGGTGCAAGCCGACGACATCCTCACGCCCGAGGAACTTGCCCGCTTGTCCGTTTCTCTGTGCTCGCCCGTTTTATGTTTCGCTGAATTCGCTCCAGTCGTGCAGGCGGGGCTCGCACAACCGGGGCTCAAGGTGCCCGACTCCTGGGTCTACGAGAAGACGCGAGGCCGCTGCCGAAATCCGATTCCTTGCCTGCGGCTCGGGCGCTACGTGCGATTCAATTGGGTGCCCCCTGGTTCGCCTACTCTGGCAACATGGCTGGAAGTTCCTAACGGGCGCTAAGATTGCCCACCGCCGGGACCGACAGAGGCCCGAGAAATTGACGCTGACAGCTATCTCGGGATGGCGCGTAATGCGTCCACTGCGGTCGCCGCGAAGAAATCAGGGTTGTGAATCCGGCGCCAGCAGGAGGATCTTTCCAATGCCACCTTTCTCGCCTAGCACATGTGCTTCAGCCGCATCACACAACTTCATTCGGCGACCAATCGGCAGAACGAACTTGCCATCGCGCACGTCATCGGCAAACTCGCGCACCTTGGATGGATCAGGCCGCGCCAGCACACGCTTAATCTTGATCGCCGGATTTTGCGCCGCCGCGCTTTCCGGCAATACAGCGGTGTACCCAAAGGAGCCGTTCTGCTTTACCTTCGCGATCAGCTTCGCGGCAACCTCACCGCCAACGGTGTCCGCAATTGCGTCCACCAAGCGGAAGGCCCCAATCGCTTCATCGTCATCGATCGCCAGCACACCGAAGACACCGAGGGAACCGGCGTCATCCAACTCTTTCCCGCGAACACCCGCAATCACCTGAGCGCCTATCTTTTTCGCCGTATGCACTGCCGCGCGCCCAACACTGCCCAGGGCTCCTGTGACCAGAACAACTTGTCCCTTTTGCACGTTTGTCGCAAGGCGCACAAGTTGGTCTCCCGTGAGTGCAACGAGCGGGATCGCCGCCGCGCCCGCCAGGTCCACGCCATCCGGCAGATGGGTCACGTCCGAATCGTCCACTGCCACCAACTCGGCATAGGTCGCGTTGGATAGTGCAAGAACGCGGTCGCCGGGCTTGAAGTGCTTCACATGTGTGCCGACCGCTCGTACGACGCCACTCACGTCACGGCCCAGAATTGCAGGAAACGACAACGGAGAATCCTTCCGCCGCATCCCTGAACGCAGTTTCCAGTCAATCGGATTAACGCTCGCAGCGGCTGCCGCGATTAATACCGTATCTCCGCTAGTCTGCGGGTCGGGAACCTTGTCTTCAAATTTCAGCTTCTCGGGACCGCCATACTCATGCAGCACCACTGCCTTCATCGCGTATCTCCCAACAGATCTTCGGGCATATACCTGACGCGATCATACCCCGCCCCAGGCTCTCATTTCAACGAAGTCTGGCCCAACTCCCATATAGTCGGCACTCAGAGAATGGTGTGGTTGTGCTCTCGCCAAAGTCCGCATCACGTCAACTTGACGACAACGCCTGCTGCTGACATTTGCGAGTTTTGGGACGCCATCGCCGTGAGAACATGGCTGACCACCCCCGCGCCCCAGGAAAAACCGCCCGGCAAAACCAGCTCTTCCGAACCACGGGAACCGGCCCGCCCGGCCAAGATCCGCTCAGAATCGCAAATCGGGCGATGCGCCGGTTGCGTTAACGTCTGTCGAGACGCTGATGTCGCGCCACCGGTCCGCATCGGCGGCACGCGCCGCCTCGGCCTCGCCCGCGTAGCGGACGGCGTCACTGCCGATCAGGAGATGCGCCGGGAGATGATCGCTGTCAGCCAGACGAAGAATAACCTGAGCCACCTTGGCCGGATCGCTATTCTCCTGGCCCCAGAGAGAGTGCAACGCCTTGACGACCGTGCCCACGGACGGTTCGTAATCTGGGAGCAGATCGGGCATGTCTTGGTGCGCCCGCGCGCCCCAGTTCGTCCGCATTCCGCCCGGTTCGAGCGCACACACCTTAACCCCGAAAGGGGCCACTTCCTGGGCCAGGGACTCGGTGAACCCGCCGACCGCCCACTTGGCGGCGTGGTACGCAGTGCTGCCGGGAAGGGCCAGGCGACCGCCCACTGACGATATCTGAAGGATGCAGCCGCTCTTTTGCTTGCGCATGATCGGTAGCGCCGCGCGCGTCACGTTGACGACACCATAGAAGTTCGTGTCAAGAACCGCCTTGAATCTCTCCGCACTCAACTGCTCGAACGGCGCGACATCGCCGTAGCCCGCGTTATTCACCACTACGTCGAGACCCCCGAACGCGCCAACCGCCACCCGAACGGCTGCCCTACGCCGCCGTTCCAATCTCATGCCGATCACCGTTCCGAACTACAACCGTAAAACTGATCGGCTTCAGTTCGGAATACTGATCGGCATCACTTCGGAATCGTGATCGACATCAGTTCGGAACGCTGATCGACATCCCCCGGAATCCGCAGCCCTGCTCCCCGCGAACCCCATCGCCATCGAAGTTGCCCGGCTGTTTCCCGCCCCATTTTCCTCGCCGACCAGGGTACGCGGCCCGCACCCGCCGTAAAGGGTCAACGATAAACGCTCTGAATGCGCGCGCCCTTGACTGCTTCTGGCGGCCCGCTGAAGAAACCCGTCTTTCCTGTCATGAGAAAAATGGGGTAGCGCAAAGCGGAGCGCATCCAGCCCGCGCTCGATTCAGAACCTCCGCCGTCCCCGCAAAAATAGGAATATTTTCCTAACCCGGCCGCCCGTCGTCGGCCCGCCCCTTCCATAATTGCGTCGAGGATGCCGTCGTGGCGGATCTGCGCCCGGCCAACCCCATCGCCGTCGAGGCTGCCGGACTGATTAACGGGTACCCTATAATTCCCACGCGCTCGTCCGACGGCCCGGCCGCATCCCACCAGACATCCTGCGCATAAGACCACGCTGGCCCATCGACGCCGTCGCGATGCGGATCATGACCGAGGCTGCTTGCGACCCAATTGCGGCAGCCAAAAGTTAGTCGCTTTGGGCGGCTTGGTGCGAAACACAGGCATCTAACTCCGGGCCGGTCGCTTAGTCCTCTTCAAGGCGCAGGCGGTACGCTTTTAGAGCGCCCCGCCGTTTCACTTGATTCTGTATCAGCCTTGATCGAAGGCCCCTTCCAACGCGCTCGGGCGTTCTTATCCCACCATTCCTTACAGTGCCCTATTAATTCGGCCCGCACTTTGGGATCTTCAGGAAGATCCCCCGGATCTCGTCTCAGGCCCGTTCCTGGTGGCCAGTGCTGCGTGATCCTTTTCCCAAAGATCATCAAATTTCGGATTTTGTAGTGCTGCTCCCCCTTGCAGTCAGCTGCCGCCGCGGCTTTCTCTGGGTCGAGGAAGTGTCCGTAGAATTCTTGAATCGCGAAAGTCTGTGGATTCTGCGCATCGGGAGCCGGAGGGCTAATAAAGCGATACCAACCAGCGTTAAAGAGTGTTCCAGAACTCCGAGTTGAAAACCACAGCTGGCAATCCTCAAGATCGGCCGATACAGAATCAATCTGCCGTTGGTTGCCGTCCGGCTCGACGATAATCCCCTTAAGGGTGATGTTTCTGTTATCGCTGATACCGATACTCACTAGGGCGGCATTCAGGAATTCGGCCCCTGACGGTATGCCGCCGGAAGGATCATCCCAGTTCTGGACTGGCGCATAGGCAGTGCTAAACCATAGGCCAGTGATGTCGGCGGGAGCGATGGGTCGGCGCTCGTCGGGCATGAATGACATCGAATCTTTTTCGAGCATGCGCCAGAAGAAGTCGAACACGGCGATGAGGCGCGGACTCTTGGTCATAAAAACTCGCCCGCCCGGATCTTCGGAATGATGGCCCCATCCGAAGATAGCTTCCTCATCATCGTTTTCGTAGCGTAAAAGCATGAAATTGATCACCGGATACAATTCCTTGAGGCGGCGAATTTTGTAGCGCTCCAGGCTGGCTTCGGCTTTATCCTTATGTCCCGTTCGAAGTTCCGTTATGAAACCGAGCCAATTGAGCGAAGAAGAGTTGACGACCTCCTGGGAAACGATGTCGGTCCAGGACCCTCCTTGTAGCAAAACTTCCTTAATGCACTTGTGAATCTCCCTGGTCTGGTCCGTCGTGTAGCAAGCGGCGGCTACGTCGTGTTCGGGAACGCCGAACAGTACCAGTGTGTTCCGTACTTCCTGAGCCTCTTTTGCGCGATCGAGGATGCTCGTGAGGGCGGCGGAGCCGGTGCCTAAGTAGCGACCATCGATTTTGCGATCAAGATTTTCTTCCAGACCGGTTACCCGGTCGCCGAAGGAGTCCAGATGGTAGTGAATCTCCCACATAAACACTACGGCAATGAGAAAAACGGAGAGAATAAAGCAGCTAATGAACACGACAAGCCCGAAGGAGAGGTCCCGGAGAAAAGATGGATGAAGGTCGCCAATCTTTTGCGCCCCCGCTGGTATTCCTGGAAGGGTCAATATGCCAGAGAGGATCGCCACAATGATTGAAGCTATGGCAGCCGTATAGGCGAACCTACGAAGCTTGTTCTGGCGGTCTCGGTCCTTTTCAACCTGCCCGGTATTCTTTGACGGCATAACGTCCTGCCAATCTCCCATGACCTTCCGGAAATGCGCTTGACATCTCCCGAAGTACATACTAATAACTCTGGAGCTAGTCTTCACCGAATCTAGTACCGATCTAGTTTTCACCGATTGGTGTTACACCATGAAATTCCCAACCTCACCGGACGAATATGCATTGTGCTGCGGAACATTCATGCTCGTAGTCGCGGCGACCGTTGCGGGTATGGTCACATGTCACACGCACGCCGACACCCTCCACTCGACGCAGACTGTGCAGCAGCAAGATTGTCGAGATAGACCCTCTCCAACCACAAACACGCGCTCACGCCGAACGGCCTCATTCTCAGCACCCATGCCATGTAGTGTCGGACCAAAGTAGGGGGTTCCTATTCCTGCTATATTTTGAGGGTGATAGAAAACTCCTACCGTATTTTCGCACAGTCGGCGGCGTCGCGCTTAGCGAGCTGCTAGAGCTGAGGCGGAGGAGTTGACTTCGGAAGCAACCGGCGCAGGAGCATTACGCGTCCGCACAAAAGGCTGAGAACTCTTCCCCCGATGGGGATCTGGATTTCCCTACCCGAATTTTCCGTTCCGCACCACTCCCGCTCCTCGCCCCTTCCCGGCCCGCCATCCGGGCCTCGAACTGTCGCGAGGCGTACATCCGCCGCGCCGCTTCTCTTGGGTCAATCGGTCTTCCGCCCATAACGGCAGACAAAATTGCCGTGCGGCAGATTTTGTTGCGTTCCGGGTCCCCGCGAATCCCGGTGACCCCGCGCCGCGCCGTCTGTGATCGCCCGCGTCGAGGCTCCGTTGTGGCGGCCTCCAGTAGGAAAGGGAATCGCATGACGGGGAATTTCGATCAGCCGAAACACACGGGGGCCAGCGCCGCCTGGCCCGAAGCATCATGCGTGTCTCTGCGCTCGCAAGGTCTCGCGCAACCGGGCACAAATCTGGTGCAAGCCGACGACATCCTCACGCCCGAGGAACTTGCCGCTTATGCGTTGTCTCTGCGCTCACCAAGAGGTTCGCGCAACCGGGGCTCAAGGTGCCCGACTCCTGGGTCTACGAGAAGACCCGCGGGCGCTGCCGAAATCCCATTCCATGCCTGCGTCTCGGGCGCTACGTGCGATTCAATTGGGTGCCCCCTGGTTCGCCTACTCTGGCAACATGGCTGACCGCCCCCGCGCCCCAGGAAACCCGTCCGGCTAGGCCGAACCCTCCGACCAGCCGGAAAGCGCCACGCCCGGTCTCACCAAGACCGACCTGAACCAGGCGGGCGGCGCACCCGCCACGCATGGGGGCGACTGATCGATGTAGTACCGGCCCGTCACCCGTCGTAAACACTTCGACAGGTCGGGGACAAACCGGCCAGGTGCTTTCCGTGAGCGGCGTTTCACGGGAGGAATCCGCGCTGGACTGTCAAGCTTCCCAGATGCGGACTTTCGGACAACCATTGGGCAAACGCGCGGCTCGTCGAGACGGCCGATTTCTTAACACCACGGCGTCAGGGAGGATCTATTCGCCAAGACGTGGCCGGACGCATCGTCGCGCGTGTTACGGCCAGGTGAATTGGGATGTGGGTCGCGGGCTTGAAGCTGAGTTGCCGGGGTGCTCCCGTCAAAAAGCGGGCGGCCATCCGGTCGAGCGCAGTCCAAATCTATGGGGGATGGCAGCCACGTTTGCGCCACGCGCACACGTTCGCCCGTGCTCTAGAGGCTCCTCAGGAAATCCGGATTGATGTTTTGTTTGATTCCCCGACTGTCTGCACCGATACATTCTTGTCCCCGCTTTGCGTGACCTTCATTAGGCTGTTAGGCGGAAGCAGCTCTAACACGTCACTGATGGCGGCGGTTAGGCCGCTATCCGACTCCATCGCCATCTTGATTTGTTGCTCGAGGGCGTCGACCTTCGCGGGGTTTGCGGCGTCCCCGGCAGCGTCTTCGAGCGCCCGTCCGGCAGGGCGGCCAGCGAATCGGCTTCGGAGCAATCCGAACAGAGATTTCCCCGCCTCCCAGAGCATAGCATCGGCAAAAGGTGCGGCGGCGACTTCCCAGTGGTTCTTTAAGACTGCTACGCTGAGGTGCGCGAGTTGAGCTATGTCCGCGGGCACCATTTACTTGGTCCTCCTCCTGGCTCGTTTTTGACAAGGGTGCCGACAATTCGGTTTATTAGTGCTTCATCCATCTTCACGCCTATCCTGTCCACGCTAACAACATAACAGTTGGCGAAGTCGGCCGCCATATCGCCGTACGCGTCCGGTGATCGATCCAAAAAAGGTGCCAGAATGAGAAGTGACTCACGGTAATTTTCGGCGGCTTCCGCTGGCTTGCCGAGGAACTCATAGCAGCGGGCGAGTGTAGCGAGCGATCGCGCAAGGTCGGGGACAAACGCGTCGGGATGCGCAGCGGCGAGCTTGCGGCGAAGCCGGATCGCTTCTTCTGCTAACGGCAGCGCGTCGGCAGGTCTTCCTGCCTCACAGCTAATGTTGGCGATGTTGTTAAGTGCCGCGGCGAGGCTGGGATGGAAGGCCTCGGGATGGGCCACGGCCAATTGCCGAAATGTCGCAACTGCCTCTTCGAGGGCACGGAAGGCATCGTCATTTCTACCTACTGCGCGGTACATTACGGGCACGTTAATTAAAGACCTCGCGAGCTCGGGTCGGAAGGCGTCTGGCCTGCGAGCCGCTAGCTGTCTATAAAGGCCCAGACTTTCCTCCGCCAGTCCCAGCGCGCGATCAGGCCGTTGGGCATGCATTAAGACGTTAGCCAGGTTTCCGAGGGCCAATGCCAGGTCTGGGAGGAAGTCGCCGTGGCGAGCCTCGGTCAGCCGTCGGTAGATTGAAACGGCTTCCTCTGCGGGAACCAACGCATCGCGACCTCGGCCCACCGAGACGAGCGCGTTTGAAAGGTTGGTCAGGCTCGCAGCGAGGAGGGGAAGAAACTCTTCGGGGCGGGCACTCGCTAACTCCCGATGAACGGAGACGGCTTCGCTTATGGCGTCTACGGCCTCATCCGGCCGGCCCACCATACGGAGAACGTTCGCGAGATTATTGAGCGCTATTGCCAAGATGGGCCGGAAGGCACTCGGATCGAGTACGCACAATCCCCTGGCAATCCGCAAGCTTTCCTCTGCGTGTGGCAATGCATCGTGGGGTTGCCCGAGTTCGCTAAGTCTATTCGCCAGACTAGTCTGATGCTTTGCGACTTCGTTGAGAGCAGCGGGAGACGAAGTATCCGCAGCTTCTGCGAGCTGCAGCAGTGCCGTGCTGACATGGACCGCGGCCTCTCGAAGCTCCGTCGTTGCCTGGGGAATAGATCTCTCAATGGCGTAGAGCAGCGCCTCATCGGAGGCTAACCGGGCGAACTCAATCAAATGGTCGAGCCACTGCCGCGGAGCGCGGTGCCGGGGCTCATGAAAGTCGGTCAGCGCGCGGATAAAGAAATCTACGGCATTGCGCTTAATCTGGATCGAACGCCGGAGGGTCCCGATGCCGTCCTGGAAGCTGTCTTGAAGAATGTTTATCACGAATGCTTCGCCTACGATATCGGGGCCGACTGGAGAGATACCGGCGTCTCCAGGAAGCGCACTGGCGAGACTACGGACGAGGTTCGCCGCGTGTCCCAGATACTGTGCCCGTAGCGCGGCGAGTTCGGCATCGGCACACGAGACTGCTTGGTCAATGGTGAGGCCTCCACACAGCGTCGCGAATGCCGCCATATGCTTTAGGATCGCGGCAGACGGAGAATCTGGTGCGAACCTGGAGATGCGGTCGGCTTCCCGGTGCGCAAATCGCATCGCAAGGTCGGTACGGCCCAGTGAAAATGCGCTCTGCCAATCGCTGGAGAAGGCGTTGAGCGCAGACATCATGACAACGAGCGGGTCCTGCAGCCCGGCTGCGGAGATGGCCTCGTCGAAAGCGTGATCGACTCCGAGCGAGGGAACGGCGAGGGAGGACCCTGGATGGAACGGCAAGGCGGCAGCTACGGTCTCGCGCATTAGCTCGTGGCGTTGCGCGATATCGCCGAAGGTTGGGAGCTTGATTACGGGCTCGAACAGCGCGGCAGTATCCCACGTGAAGCTCTGGTCTATCACTTCGCTCAACCAGCCGGAGGCAGGGTCCGCGAATCGCTCCAGGAGAAGCACCCGGATTGGGTGCGAATCTCCCGCCAGTTGCGCTCTGCAAAGCTTCCGGATCAAGGTTTTCAGCGCGTCTACGCGAGAGGCCGCATAGTCGAGAACCATTAGAGTCGGGCAATGCCAGGAAATGTCGCAGAAATTCAGTTGACCCTGGATCTCGCGCAACTCGTCGTGATCGATCACTCCGCCCTGCCACGCCGATGGAAGCTCGGCCGGCATACGTCTGAGAACCTCGATGCTAAGACGCGTTTTGCCAGATCCGCCGCCGCCGGTCAGCACCTGGATGGAAATGGCCTTGGGCGAGCGCAGCCACTGCCATATTAGGTCAAATGTGGGCTGGCGACCGATGAATGGAATGGCCTCGTTGTAGGCCTTTAGAATATCTATTTCACTATTCAGGGGAGATTGGGAGCGGCCGCGGGGCGGATGCAGGATGAGCCGAGGTCGGGTGTCGATTGAAACCGCATTGCAATTGCCAGCTATCTGGATTAGGACATTGCCCTGGCCCGAAATGTGGGCACCCTGTTGTGGGGACACTTTATGTTGATTATAGCCCGTCAGTGTTCCTCCGCGCGGAGGCGCTTGCGACCGCCGATACGTCCACTCGAACGTGTCCTCATCCCGGACTTGTGCCGCTCATGGTCCCCGAACGGCGTTGTGGGAGATTACTCCTGTGAAGTCCGGATCACGTCAACCTGACGGGTAACGTCCGCTGCTGACATTTGCCAGTTTAGGAGGCCCTCGCCGTGGCAACATGGCCGACCGCCCCCGCGACCCAGGACACCAAACCGGCAAGACCGGATCTTCCGAACCGCCGGAAACCGGCGCGTCCGGTCTCACCAAGCCGGCTTGAAACTGAAAAAGACGCGCCACCAAGTGCCGCGAAGCGGGGCGACCGGATCGCGACCAATCCCGGCCCGCCACCCGTCGCAAACACGTCGGCGCCTCGCCGCCATTCGTTCAATGGGGCCTTTCGCCGGATGGCATCGCCAAATCTCCGAGAACGGCGTTTCACGAAGGAACCCTTTCGCGCCACAGAACTGCTCGCGTCGACCGCAGGCCAGCATTCTCCGTGTTGCGCGTCATCCGCCCGTAGGCCCTCGGACTCCTTTCCCACATGGCCGTTTTTGGGCCGCATACGGGTTGCCCGCGAGCCGCTCGGGTGCTGGCATCGGCCCATGCAGGAGGGCACCCATCTCCGGTTAGTCTTTGGTGACGTAAGCCGGTGAGCTTGTATGTCTGATTCTTGGTTCACAACGACAATGTGTCTCGTCTCTGCGATTTCTTCTTAGAGAGCGCCTTCCAGAGAAAAAACGCCGGGTGCCGCTTTACGTCCTTGCGATAGTCGAGGACCGCAGCGCCAAACGGCCAGACAGTTGCCGCAGCCGATAAAAGGCCGAATCCCTGATGTTGAACGACTGCCGCTAGCGCCACGAGTGCGCCAGCGCCCGAGTACTTCAGTCGCTCTCGTACACTGCGCATTTTGGATTCGACCTCGTGGATTTGCGTTTCGGTCAACTCGCGGACCGCCTCCGCGGCGCGCTGCTCGGCGGTCTGCGGGTCTTCGGCATCGCGCACGGCTGCCAATTTTTGCCCAAGCAGAACACGAAAGTTATAGAAGGCTTCTCCCTCGTCTCGACGAATCTGCATAAGGTGTGCAACATCCATATCCGCTATAAAAGGGAGGTCGAGATTCAAAAAAGCATTAGCGTTCCGCACCGGTATAGAAGTGTTCGGTTTGAACGCGCGTCGAAGGGCGTCGAATCGTAATTTCGATCGTGTGCTGTAGATCAAATCAAGCCTTGCTGCTACACCCGCTGCACGATATACCTCCTCGAAAACACGTTGGGCCGCTAGGCTCACTGATTGCCGGACCCAGACTTGGAATTCGCCATCCTCCGGTGGCGTATCGGGCAAGGTAAGCGTCATTCGGAACTCGTTTTTGGTTCCGGGTTTTAAGGTCGTGTTCTCTATGTGCCTCAGGACATAGAGATGGCCGTGGCCCTCTAAATCGCCTTTGAACTGAATGTCTATACGCCGACACGACTTCAGCTTTGAAATCCGCGCCCGGCCGGGAGAAACCTCTTCCAAACGGGATACCCTTGCGGCTTCCTTGAAAAGGCGTAGTATCTCAGCGGGTAACGCATCTTCGAAGTAATTGTCCGAAGCGTAGATCGGGATCTCGGTCTCGGTGTCGCAGAGCGGTCCGTCCGGCGTGAACTTCACAAAATCGGCGGCTACCATCGGCGTGATCGCCTTCATAAGGCGCAAAGTTGCGCTAAGACTCTCAAGATCGAGTCCTCCGGTACGTGGCGACTCGAAGATCGTTCCCGATGCAAGGACTTCGGCCGTATCCGATTTCGGCACAGTGAATCGGAGCAGAGGATCTTGAATAACGTACTGATCGACGTACAGGGCCGCCTGCATCAAATCCGAGGTTTGAATCGGTTCGGGGCAATAGATGGTGGGGCCGGAAGCGCCGCGACTGATTTCGCAGATGACGGCGCCTTCATGCTTCCGCCAGTGTTCCCGATAGCGCCCGAGTTCCCCCACAATATCAGGTACCGGAATGCCAGCAAACTGCTCCTCGATCAGATGGTCGCGGAAAAGAAAGCTTTCCGATAGAAAATCAAAAAGGCGTGACCCCATCTAACTGTTTTCCTCCCGCGGAGCCCAATAGGCTGTTTCACCGGTTACACAACGAGGCCGTAAGTTTTCCCACCCCGCACACTCGGCCAGTTCACTTGCAGCCGGGAGCAGCAACCGCCTAGTGGCTCGCCGCATCTGCACGGCCCGCTCTGCCGAGGAAACACATAATTAGGCAAAGGGCGAGAGAAACATTACGCAAGTGCAATCGGTCTCGTTGCAAGCGTCGTAATCGCTCTTGCCGCTGTGCATGTTAAAAGGTTCTTCATGACCTGACGGAAAATCCGACACCATTGTGCCCGCCATATTGGCGCGCTTTTCAGCGCGCCTCATAGTGTGCTCCGATATGGGGTGGCCGCAGCCGTCCCTCTTGCAGAGTGGGTCTTTATTCACGACCTTATTGTAGCGACTCCCAGTGGATCGTCTGCCAACAGGAAGTTGGCCGGATTAATACCGACAAGTCGGCCAGCATCCGGCGACCGCATTGGGGACTGCCACTTGTATGGAAAACGCACGTTGCTGACCTTCGCGGGTTTCAGAAACCATCCCAGACGACCGGACCACCCGAACGCATTTATCGTTTCCTGCCAACACGAATTCCGATCGCGCCGACCGCTCCCGCGCCCCACGACGCCCAGTCGGCAAGACCGGCTTTCCCGAACCGCCGCAGAGCGATGGCCCCGCTCCCATCAAGACCGCTTGAAACGGACCGCACGCATGGCTTCTAGGTGCGCATGCCCTCCGTGTCCTATTCGTGCCACTTGCCCACTGAACGACCGGGCCCTCGCGTTTTCCGTTGCCTCGCCGCCGGATTTCCCGTACTCTCCACACCATGGAAGTCCATTTCAACCAGGATCTGCAAGCCAAGCTCGACAAGCTCGCCATCGACACCGGGCGCGCGCCTGACGAACTGGTCGAGGATGTTGTGGCGGCGTACTTGAACGAGCTAGCCCAGGCGCGGGAGACGCTCAACAGCCGGTATGACGAGATGAAAGCGGGCAAGGTGAAGCCCATTCCTGGTGACGAAGTTTTGGCCCACTTCCGCGACAAGAGCGCGGCCCGCCGTTCCCAGCCGGATTCATGACCGGCTACGAGTTTCACCCCAGAGCCGTCAACGATCTCGACGAGATTTGGGGATTCATCGCGGCGGATAACCTTGATGCCGCTAACAGGATGATCGGGGAGATTTTGGCCGCCATCGATGCTGTGGTAGCCTTCCCCGGCCGGGGCCATAAACGCCCGGATCTCACCTCGCGGCCCCTGCGGTTCACTTTAGTGGCCGATTATCTGATCGCCTACGCGCCGGAGGAAAAACCATTGTGGGTTATCGCCGCCATGCACGGACGCCGCAATCCGCGAGTCTTGGCGGCAATTCTGCGAAGCAGGGAATAGCGTCTCCGAGAATATTCGTCTGGCAACGCCTCGATCTTCCGAACCACCGGAGCGCCCCTTGGCCACGTCGGCGCCTCGCCGACATTGGTTCAATGTGGCCTTTCGCCGGAGGGCATCGCCAATATTCAGGGAACGCCGTTTCACGAAGGAACCCTGCCGCGCCACAGAACTGTTCGCGCAGGCCGCAGGCCCGCACTCTTCGAATTGCGCGTAACTCAGTGTCGCGTAGCTCAGGCGCAAACCGTTTCCTGATCTGATAAACTGAACTGCATCACTCATATGCCGGCCGACTCCTAGGCCATAGGACCGCGTGGTGAAGGTTCTGCGAGTCCGGCATTACCGCGAGTTATTCGGACAGAAGCACTTTGACGACAGTCGCAGCACGGTGTGAAAGGGACGGTGCTTGGCCATGAATCCGTGGATAGCGAAGGCGCTGGTGCTCACAGGTACAGTGGTGATGATCGCCATTCGAGCGCCGCACGGGCGCCGGAGTCGAATTGTCAAGGTCGCCACAAGCTATAAAACTCCGCTAGAGACCGGCCTCCAGGTTCTCGCCTGGGTCGGATTCTTCGTCCCTCTGATCTGGGTCGCGTCGCCAGCGTTTTCGTTCGCTGAGTACGCGCTGGGCGCCGGCCCGCTCGTCGCCGGGGTGATGTGTTTGGTGTTCGGCCTCTGGGTCTTCTACCGGTCGCACGCTGACCTGGGTACAAATTGGTCGATCACCCTGGAGGTACGTGAGGAGCATCGACTCATCACGCAGGGCGTTTATCGCCGTATCCGCCACCCGATGTACTTGGCGCTAGCG
>Ga0302326_10004011_pt1 | contig 34346 bp, 30 predicted proteins | sample Palsa_T0_3_FD_202264 | JGI IMG/M metagenome (GOLD analysis project Ga0302326, IMG submission 202264) | Peat permafrost microbial communities from Stordalen Mire near Abisko, Sweden - Palsa_T0_3 | ecosystem: Environmental > Terrestrial > Soil > Palsa > Peat permafrost | place: Sweden: Abisko...
ATCAGGCCAAAGCCGGGAAGCAATTTGACATGCTGCGATTTCACGATTTGGTACTAGATGAGGGTCCATTGCCCGTGCCGGTAGTGGGCAAGCTGGTGATGGCCAAACTGTCCAATTGAATTTCTCGGCGTGGTCTGGCCCGCAGCCGTTTACCTGAAGCCGCTGAAACAAAAGGGGTTTTGGCTCACAGATCCCCTGCGGTGTTTCCCGGCTCTTGCCCCAACGTTCAACGGTTCCGGGTACTTCCTGGTTACGTTCTCGCAAGGTACAGGTGTCTTTTGGAACACGCCCGGGACACGCGCTATGGACGTTGCCTCCCTCTCAGTATTAATTTAGCGGTGCGGGTTTTATCCCAACGGAAACCCTTTTCCCCTAGTGACAGGCGTCGGTGTAGCACCTCGGACAGGCAACCCGGCCGTGGGGTAAACATTGTTCAAGCAACTTTTGATGGGGGCGCAAAGTTGAAGGAACCACAAGCACCAAACGCAGGCGAACTTGGAAACGACTCCATCGAGTCCTACACTGCAGCGATTCAAGCGGATCTGCGCAAGATTCAGACCCGGAATTGGTGGTCGTGGTCGAACACCGTAGTGATCGTGCTGCTGCTGACCAGCGCGATCATGTCCTTCTCGCTTCCCAGCCTGCTTCGCGGCGACGAAACTTTACCAAGGCTGAATCTGAATCTGGCGATGCGCGGGCTGGTGGGACTGGTATTGCTCTTCACGATTTACTCCCTGTGGCAGCAGCTCCGGATCAAGAGCCTCTGTACGGAAATCCAGGAAAAGCAGGCCAGCGCCGAAACCCTCTACAAGATGGCGATGTTCGATCCGCTCACCGGCCTGCACAACCGGCGCTTTGCCGAGCCGCGAATGGAAGCGGAAGTATCGCGCGCACAAAGAAAAGCAAGCCCGCTCACTTTGTTATTGCTGGACCTGGACGGTTTCAAGCAGATCAACGACCGGCACGGACATCCCGCGGGCGACGCCGTGTTGCGAGCGTTTGCCGGTCACCTAAAGAAAGCCACCCGCGGCTCGGACCTTGCCGCGCGGCTGGGCGGCGACGAATTCATGTTGCTGCTGCCGGATTGCGATTTGAAGCAGCTACAATATGTTCTGGCCCGGCTGCTTCCTTTTCGAATGGAGATCGCCGGTGAAAGCGTCGGCGTTACATTCTCAGCCGGCTGGAAAGAATACGAACGCGGCCAGAAGCCTGCAGAATTTCTGGAAGCTGCCGATCGCGCGCTTTACGAAAACAAACGCTCTTCCCGCCAGACCGTAACCACACCTGTAGCAAGTCCCGAGCCTTTGCCCGTTCTTTAGCCCTGTAGAAATTCGCTGCAAAGCTGCCCGGTAACCCTTGGTCCTGATCGTATACGGCCACAAGACGCGTGCGCGTGAATCATTTGTTGGGTGATTCAGGCGCAGTAATTCGCTCGTTCTTGGGGCCAATTCGAGGAATTACGGTCTCAGAAAAAATCTAGTGGGGCGGAGGGCCGGAAGGACGGCTGGACCAATCGGAAGGCGTGAATTCAACACCCCAGAAATGGGGCGAAGGGTACAGGAATTCAACACCGACGCGCTGTCCCTTGTCGGAAGCGTCGCCGAGGAAAACCACCCGGCATTCCTGCTCTTCTTCGGTGACGGGATTAATGAGCGTGAGCTGGACGCCCATTTCAAGCGATTCATTCAGGTACAACAACCCGCCGTGAGCGCTCACCACAATGGTCTGGCTGTTTTCGCGGAAACGGCGGCCTTGCAGATCGAGCCCCGCTGCCCGCACTGGAATGCGCATGAAGACGCGCGAACTCCGGCGGTCGCTCTGGGACCGTTCCACCGTTTGGGACTCAAGGCTCACGAAGCCATGGTGCAATTAGGAACACGGCGAGTCAACCGCAGGTTGTGTTGCCAGTGTCGAAAACGTCCTGTTCAGGTGCATAATGTCTGCCGTCGTCCGAGGGAATCATGGACCTTCTCCAATATATCGATAGCCACCGTGAAGAGCATCTGAACGATTTGAAGGAATTCCTACGTATCCCCAGCGTGAGCACGAAAACGGAACACAAGGCGGACATCGAGCGCGCCGCGCAGTGGCTATCGCGGCAGTTGAAGCCAGCGGGCATGGAAAAAGTGGAAATCGTGTCCACGAAAATGCATCCGCTGGTTTACGGGGAATCGCCGCAAAGGCCGGACCGGCCGACCGTGGTTTTCTACGGACACTACGACGTGCAGCCACCGGAACCTCTCGAGCTTTGGACTTCGCCACCGTTTGAGCCCGAGGTGCGGAAGGGCAATTTGTATGGGCGCGGAACCGCGGATGACAAAGGCCAGGTGCACATCCACATGAAGGCCTTGGAAGCGCTGCAGAAAACGCAGGGCGAGCTGCCGATCAACGTGAAGGTGATGATCGAGGGCGAAGAGGAAGTGGGCAGCGCGAATCTGTGGGACTTCGTGCAGAAGAATCGCGGCCGGCTGAAAGCGGACGCACTGGTCGTTTCCGATACCAGCATGCTCGGTCCCGGCGTGCCTTCCATCACCTACGGCCTGCGCGGCTTGAATTACTTTCAGGTGGAAATCACCGGCGCCAAGCAGGACTTGCATTCGGGCGTGTTTGGCGGCGCCGCGCCCAATCCGATCACCATCCTGGCCGAGATGATCGCCAAGCTCCATGACAAGAACCTTCGGGTTACAGTGCCCGGATTCTACGACGACGTGGCCAAGTTATCGAAGGCCGAACGAAAAGCACTGAACGCGCTACCGTGGAACGAAAAGGAATTTCGGAAAACGGTGGGCTCGCCGGCGCTAGCGGGCGAAGCCGGTTACACGATCGTGGAAAGTCTGTGGTGCCGGCCCACGCTAGAACTCAACGGGATCTGGGGCGGCTACCTGGGCGAGGGATCGAAGACGGTTATACCCGCGAAAGCGCATGCCAAGTTCTCCACGCGCCTGGTTCCGGGCCAGGATCCAGTGAAGATCGCCAAGCAGGTGGAACGGCACGTTCGCCAATTGCTGCCGAAAACGGTGAAGTGCAGGTTTGAAGTTCTCAGCCAGAGCAAACCCTGGGTGGCCCCGCACGCGCATCCGATTTTCCTGAAGGCGCGAGAGGCGCTGGAACGGGGATTTAGGAAAAAAGCGGTTTTTATCCGGGAAGGCGGCTCGATTCCCTTCGTAACCCAGATGCACGATACCTTCGATATTCCGTGCGTGCTGTTGGGATTTGGACTCCCGGATGAAAACGCGCATGCGCCGGATGAGCATCTCTCCCTGGAAAACTACTACGGAGGGATCAAGTCGGTGGCGCTGTTCTATGAGAGTTTGGCGCGCGGGGTAGCTGGGTGAACCGGGAGCCGCGGATGGTGAAATTCCGGCGTTTGAGAAAACCCTGATTTATCGGCCATTTCCCGCGTTTTCACTTGAATAAAGCAGATGGGGCAGCTATAGTGCCTTGCTGATCCTGGGCCACTGGGATCGCATCATCTCAATTATCTTCTGAGGAGGAGATTCCAAGTCGATGGCCAATCCGCTGAGTAAGTCAAAGATCGTAGCGCACCTCGCCGGGAAAACCGGGACGACGAAGAAGACCGCCGGACAATTCTTCGAAGAGCTTTTCAACCTCGCAGTGAAAGAAACCAAAGGCACAGGGAAGTTTGTCATCCCCGGGCTGGGTCGCGCGGTCAAGGCGCATCGCAAGGCGCGGATGGGTCGGAATCCTGCAACCGGCGAGACCATTAAGATCAAGGCAAAGACGGTGGTTCGGCTGCGAGCCGCCAAAGCTTTTAAAGACGCCGTCCTGAAGTAGGTTCGGCGCAGAGATTCGAGACCAAGCCCCCAGGCTGGCTCTGTGTCGGAAACGACGCAGAGGCTTGGGGGTTTTGTCTTTTCCGGCTGTTTGTATTCGCGGCCGAAGATTCGGCCACCGCTTTTATGCCATCAAAATATTGGGACGAGGCGCGCGCACAGCGGGAGCAGAAGTTCCGATTTGATTTTCCGGATCGAACGCTCGCCGGCAAAACCATTATCGTCGCCGGTGGGAGCGGGGGGCTGGGCGCCGCGACGTCGATCCTACTGGCGCGCGAAGGCGTGCGAGTGATCGTTGGCTACCGGTCGAACGAATCGCGCGCGCGGGAATTGCAGCGGCAAATTCAGTCTGAATTTCCGGATGCGCCAGCGCCGACGCTAATTGGAGGCGACCTGGCGGATCCGCGAATTCGCACCCGCTATTTCGACGCGCTGGCGAGTGCCCGCGAACCGTTGGCGGGCGCGGCCATTTTCCCCGGCGACCCGGCCCGCGTCCCGCTCGCGGAGCTTGATCGCGAATCCATGGCGGCATCGTTCGAAGCGAATTTCACAGCACCATTGCTCTTCGCCCGGGATGCCGGTGAGATTCTAGAACGTGGCGGGGGCGGCGCAATCGTCATGATCGCGTCCATGCAAGCGGTGGCGCCGTTTCCCGGCAGCGTGAACTACGCCGCGCCGAAAGCGGCGCTGCTCCATGCGGCCCGCATCCTGGCACAACAATGGAAGAACGCACGGGTGAATGTGGTCGCCCCCGGGGCGACCACCGCCGGAATGGCCGCATCCAGTGTGCAATCGGGAAAGTACGACCGGTACGTGGACAGCGGCACGATCCCGCGCTTCGGACGTGCCGAGGACGTGGCGAGAGCGGTGCGATTCCTGCTCGAGCCGGATAATTACATCAATGGACAGACGCTGGTGGTCGATGGAGGATTGACGGCTCGCCGCAGCTGACCGTGCGGCCATTTCCCAAGCCATAGCAGGATGCGCGAACACTCCGGGCTACTAACCGATCTGTATGAGTTGACGATGGCTGCAGGCTACCTGCAGACCCGCTTCGACGCGCGCGCCACTTTTGAACTCTTTGTCCGCCATCTTCCTCCCCACCGAAACTACTTAGTCGCTGCGGGGCTCGAACCCGCGCTCCAGTTCCTCGAAAAGGTCCGCTTCACTTCCGAAGAAATCGATTATTTGCGGCGTCACCCTACTTTCCGGAATATTCGCGACGACTTTTTCGATTACCTGCATCACTTCCGATTCACTGGCGACGTGTGGGCCATGCCCGAAGGAACCCTGGCTTTTGCCGGCGAGCCGCTGTTGCGCGTCACCGCCCCGATCATCGAAGGCCAGATCATGGAGACGTATCTTCTCGCCACCCTCAGCTTTCAAACCATGATCGCCAGCAAAGCGGCGCGCGTAGTAACCGCGGCGCAAGAAAGGCAGGTAGTGGAATTCGGCGCGCGCCGCGCCCACGGAGCGGAAGCCAGTCTTTCGGCGGCCCGCGCCTCTTCGATTGGCGGGGCGGTGGGCACATCGAATGTGCTGGCGGGCCAGGAATTCGATATGGCCACGTACGGTACCCAGGCGCATTCCTGGGTGATGGCGCACGAGGATGAGAAAGAGGCATTCGCTCATTTTATGGATGCGTTTCCGGAACATGCGGTCCTTTTGCTCGATACCTACGACGTCCGCGCCGCGGTGCGAAAAATAATCCAGATGGGCCGCAAGCCCGCCGGCGTGCGCATCGACAGCGGCGATCTTGCCGAAGACAGCCGATGGATTCGCAAGACCCTGGACCGCGCGGGATGGAAAGATGTGCGGGTGTTCGCCTCCGGAGACATCGACGAGTACAAAATCACCTCGTTGCTAAAGAAAGGCGCGCAAATCGATTCGTTTGGAGTGGGGACGGCATTGGCGACGCCGGGGGATGCGCCGCATTTGAATCTGGTCTACAAGCTGGTGGAAGTCGAGCGCGCCGGAAAGATTCAGGGCGCGGCGAAACTGAGCTCCGCCAAGGTGACTTATCCCGGCCGGAAGCAAGTCTTCCGGTTCAGCGACGCGGCGGGAGCCTGGGCGGGAGACCGAATCGCGCTCGAGGATGAACCCGCGCACGATGGATTGGCGCTGCTGATCCCGGTGATGAAGGATGGCAGGCGACTGATCCCGAAAGCCACGGTGAGCGAAGCGCGAGAGCGGTGCTCATCGGGCCTCGCCCGGCTTCCCCAGAAGTACAAACAGATCGCCCGGGCGGCGCAGTATCCGGTGAATACGAGTCATCGACTCGAAGAAATGCTCGAGAAGCTTCGCCGCCGTGTGGCCGGAAAACCCTCCAAAGCCAAGCGCTAGCGCATGTTACGCAATTCCCGCTCCTACTAGCATCAGGACTCCTACTACTATGTCCACTTGCGCAAGAGACCACTCGAAGCTGGTTGACTCCACAAACCGAGTGCTATACTTAGGTGCATAAATTTTTTCCAGTTCCATTAATGCGCGTTGTTCATACATGCCGGCCGGCTCTCTCATAATTCGATAAGGCCGGAAATTAAAAATCATATTCTCGGCGTCTGCAACAGACGCCTCCCAGTTCATTGAGGTTTACATGCCACGCAATCTTCCTTTTGCTCCACCGCCGCCTGTCCCCGAAGGCACGGGCGTCGCTTCACCCGTAAAACCAGTTCTTCTTTCTCGCTCGCTCGAACACCAAGTCGGCACCTTTTGGGACATGCTGGCCATCCGCTTGGTCTTCACCGCGATTTGTATCGCCGCCGGATACCATTTTCGGCCATTTACACTCTCCGCCCTGGCCGCTTCCCTTATCGGATTTGTGTTCGCCATTGCTGTAATTTTGTTCGAGGTGCGTTTGCGCAGCGTCAGCTTGCGCCGCCTGATTGGGGCCTCTATCGGATCGATCCTCGGCTTGGTGGGCGCCTATCTCACCACGCTGGTGCTCTCGCATACCTCCATGCCCGTTAGCTCCCGGTCGTTCGTCAGCCTGGCGGCTTTTCTCGTGATGGCGTACATCGGCCTGGTCCTGGGCGCGAACAAGGGCGACATGCTGAACTTGGCGGCCCTAGGAGGATTGTTTGGCAGCGAAAAGAGCAGCAAACATACCTGCAAGGTGCTGGACACTTCGGTGATTATCGATGGCCGCGTCGCTGATATCGGCGAGGCACAGTTCCTCGACGGCACCCTGATCATTCCCCATTTCGTCTTACGCGAGTTGCAGTTGGTGGCTGATTCCGCCGATCCGCTGAAGCGCCAGCGCGGGCGCCGCGGGCTGGAAGTACTGCAGCGGATTCAGAAAATGCCGAATCTCGACGTGCAGATCGCCGAAGACGATTTCCAGCACATTCCCGACGTGGACATGAAGCTGATCGAAATGGCCAAGCGCTACGACGCTAAGATCGTCACCAACGATTTCAACTTGAACAAAGTCGCCACCCTGCAGGGAATCGAAATTCTGAACGTAAACCTGCTAGCCAATGCGTTGAAACCCGTGGTTCTGCCCGGCGAATCCATGCGCGTATTCATTCTGCGCGAGGGCAAGGAGTACAACCAGGGCGTCGCCTATCTCGATGACGGCACCATGGTGGTGGCCGACGGCGCACGGAAGATGATCAACAAGACCGTGGACATCACCGTCACCTCCGTTCACCAAACCACAGCGGGAAAGATGATCTTCGGCCGCTACGACGAAAAGGGCGAACATCAACAGCCCAAGGTAGTAGAAGCCCAAGTAGGCAGCGAGCGCTCTCCGCGTCCGCTCTATCCCGAACCCAACCGGCCGTAGCTGCCAGCGCGGCATTTCCAGGCCGCCCGACTTATTCTTGCGGGCCACCCGTCGGCAGTTCTGGCACAGCCAATCTGGCTGTGTGAAATCCAAACACGAAAACGCGCCGCACTTCCGGCCCAGGTGGAGTCCGGATTCCAAATTTATTTTTCCGCCTCGTCCATCGCTGCCAATACTTCCTCAGCATGCCCCTTAGGGTTTACGCTATGCCAGATTTTCCGGATCACCCCATCCGGCCCAATCCAGTACGTACTGCGCACGATCCCCAGAAAGGATTTCCCCAGGAAAGTTTTCATTCGCCGCGCGTCATACAACTCCAATACGTTGAACTCGGTGTCGACAATCAACGGAAAGTTCAGCTTGAACCGCGCCCGGAACTTCGCATGCGTTTCCGCATCGCCGCCGCTGCAGCCAATCACCACCGCGTTGCGCATTTCGAATTTCTTGAGGGCGTCACGAAACTCGGACGCTTCGTGCGTTCAACCGGGCGTATTCGCTTTGGGGAAAAAATAGAGGATCACGTGCTTGCCGCGAAAATCGGCAAGCGAAATAGGCTCTCCCTCGTCAGTAGAAGCCTCAAACTCCGGCGCGCGGTCCCCTTCCTTCAGCATAGAGATCCCCGGTAGGTCATTCCGCTGCGCTCAACAGGCGCTTCACCACTTCGTTCACCAACTGGGGATTGGCCTGGCCGTGGGTTTCGCGCATGACCTGCCCCACAAAGAACTTGAATACGGCTTCGTTCCCGCTGCGATACTTTGCCACATTCTCGGCATTCTTGGCGATGACCGCGCGGACGATCGGCTCGATCGAGGACGCATCGCTGATTTGCGCCACGCCGTCCGCAGCAATAATCTCCGCGGCGCTTTTTCCGGTTTCAAACATCGTGGCCAACACTTTTTTTCCGGAAGCGGTGGTGATCTCGCCGTGTTCCACCTTGGCCAGCAGTTCCGCCAACGTCGCGGGGCTTACCGGGGACTGCGAAATTTCCTTGCCCAAATGTTTTAGCCAGCGCAGCACTTCCGTGGAAATCCAGTTGGCGGTGGATTTGGCGGGAGCTCCCGCGCGCACCGCCGCTTCGAAATAGTCGGCCAAGGCGCGGGTCGCGGTCAGGACGCCCGCATCGTACGGCGAATTTCCGTAGTCGTTCACGAATCTTTCGCGGCGCCGGTCCGGGAGTTCCGGCATTCCGGCGAGAACCTCTTCGATCACCGCGGACGTCACCCGCACCGGCAGGAGATCGGGCTCCGGGAAGTAGCGGTAGTCGTGCGCGAATTCCTTCGAGCGCATGGCTTCGGTTCGTCCCGCCGCCACATTCCACAAGCGCGTTTCCTGTACCACGTTGCCGCCTGACTCGATGAGCTTGATCTGACGGTCGATTTCGAAGTCCAGTGCATGCGAGAGGTAGCGAAACGAATTCAGGTTCTTCACTTCGGCCTTGGTGCCGAGCTTGCTCTCGCCGCGAAGGCGTACGCTGACGTTAGCGTCACAGCGCAGTGAGCCTTCCTCCATATTGCAATCGCTCACCTGTGTATATTCCAGCACCTGCTTGAGGGTGGTGAGGTAGGCGTAGGCTTCCGCGGAGGTGCGCAGGTCCGGCTCGGAAACGATTTCGATCAATGGCACTCCGCCGCGGTTGTAATCGATATAGGAGTAGCGATCGGAATCGGCAAAGCCCTCGTGCAAATTCTTGGCCGCATCATCTTCCATGTGCAACCGGGTGATTCCGATTCGCCGGCGCGCGCCTTCCACTTCGAATTCCAGCCAGCCCGCCGTAGCCAGCGGCAATTCGTACATCGAAATTTGATAGCCCTTCGGCAAATCGGGATAAAAATAATTCTTCCGCGCAAACCGCGATCGCTCCTGCACTTCCAGATGCAGCGCCAACGACGCCCGCAACGCCAAATCCAGCGCGCGGTGGTTCAGCACCGGCAACGCTCCAGGCAGCCCCAGGCAAACCGGACACGTATTTTGATTGGGCGCGTCACCGAAACGCGTCGAGCAACCGCAAAAGGCCTTGGTCAGCGTCTCCAGTTGCGCGTGCACTTCGAGCCCGATCACCGCCTCGTAGCGCGAGAGAACGTCGGGAGCCAGGGCCGCAGATTCTTGTGTGGTGCGCGCCATTGTGAGAGCAGGATTATAGCATTCGGCCGGTGGCAGAACCGCGACGGCGAACAAAAAGCCACCGAGGTAATCTGCACGTGAACTGCGAGCTTATCGAGGGGTCCGGCGAGTCGCATAGCAGGGCCGTCGCCGTTCGCTTAGCGTGTCAGAGCGAATTCGTCACACGCTTTCCTGCAAGAAAGGGTAGCTTGGGGTTTCTACGCCGTCCTCGATAATCGCGTATCGATTTGTACGTATATCCCGCGACTAGAACCAGCACTGCAAAGGCGCCATACATCGCCAGAATAAATTCCTAGTTTGCGTTCATTTCTGCCTCCATTTCTCAACCACCATTCCGCTCCCTTCGCCAGTAAAACTCTTGAGCCATATGTCCAAATTACCGAACACAAAAATGAGGACTGCCGCTTCTCGGCAGAACTCACCGGCCATCGATAGAATATCCCGCTTATCTTCCGCATCCGCTATATTTTCGGCGGTTTCAATGGGCCAATGATGCCCGGCTTCCGTGGTGGTTCAGTTGGGGTCAATGGTCCAGCCTGGCCTAGCCGCCGCGATATCCGGATCGCGGACCAAAACTCGCGGCTTACCAGTGACGCTCATGTGCACCTCCAGCGGCGCCTGAAACACCTGCTCGAGCAGGTCGCGCTGGTAGACCTCCGTCGGCTCCCCGGATCGCATGCACTTTCCCTTTTGCAGCAGCACGATGCGGTCGGAAAACTCAGCAGCCAGATTCAGCTCGTGGGTAACCACCACCACAGTAAAACGATTTTCGTCCGCCAGCCGGCGCAACCGGCGGAGCAGTTCCACCTTTCCGCCGATATCCAAATGCTGGGTGGGCTCGTCGAGCAACAACAGTGAAGGTTCCTGGGCCAGCGAACGAGCCAGAATCACGCGCTGTTTTTCCCCGCCGGAAAGCTGTTCCATCCAGCGGTCGCGCAAATCGTCCGCGCCCACTTGCAGCAGCGCGTTTTCGGCCATCCGGCAATCCTGCGCGCTCTGAAAACGCAAGCGCCGCCCGTAGGGATAGCGCCCTTGCAGCACATATTCCCAAACCCGCAGCGGAAACAGCAGTGCGCTCTCTTGCTGCACCAGGGCCACCCGCTGTGCCCGGACGCGCGGATCGAGTTCGCTGGCGTCACTGCCGTCAATCTGCACGCGCCCCGAGAGCGGTTTCAAGACGCCCGCAAGCAGCTTCAGCATCGTCGATTTTCCGCTGGCATTCGGCCCCAGGATGGAAATCACCTCGCGGCGATCCCCTTCAAAGCTGATCGGACCCAGCGTAAACTCCGGCGCATCGCGGCCGGTCGCTGCGTAAGCATACGTAGCCTGCTCCACCAGCACTCGCGCGGGATTTTGTCCGGAACCCGGCGGAAACGAACCACTCGCGGAACCCGCTCCTGTCCGCGCGGAATCGGCCTCGCCGCTCATCGCATCCTCCGGCGAAGCAAGTAGATGAACACTGGAGCGCCGGCCAGTGCCGTCATCGCGCCAACCGGCAATTCTGTGGGAGCCACCACCATGCGCGCCAGCGTATCCGCAAAGACGATAGCGATCGCGCCGCCGATGGCGGTGGCGGGAATCAACAGCCGGTAATCGGATCCGAAAATCATGCGAATCACGTGGGGCACCAGCAGGCCCACGTATCCGATTGAGCCGCTCACCGAAACAGCCAAGCCGGTGAGCAGCGACGCGCTCACATACACCACCAGCTTTACGCGCCCCACGTGCACGCCCAGATGGCGCGCCTCTTCCTCGCCGGTGAGAATCAGATTCAGGTCGGAAGCGGTGGTGTAGATCGCCCCAGCAGCGATGAAGAAAACAAAAAACAGCCACCCAAACCATCGCCCAGGGTCCGCCGGAGGCGCCGACGAGAGGTCCCCCATCAGCCAGAACGCCATGCCGCGCAGATCGCGGCCGGCAAGCGTAGTCATCAGAAACGAAATAATGGCGGAGAGAAAGGATGCGGAAATAATTCCTGCTAGCAGCAGCGTCGAGCTATCGAGCTGCCCTCCGCGCCGGCCCAGGAAATAAACTGCCGCGATGGTTCCCACCGCGCCCAGGAACGCCGCGCCCTGCATCGCCAGCGGAGAGTGCGGAGCCAAGCTGAGGCTCAGAATAGCGCCCAGGGCCGCGCCGCTCGAGACGCCCAGAACGTAAGGATCGGCCAGCGGGTTCCGCAGCAGCGCCTGAAATCCGGCGCCGGCCACCGAGAGCGAAGCGCCCACAAGAATTCCCAACGCAATTCTCGGCAGACGCAAGCCAAAAACCACCAGGTTGAATTCGCTGGGAATCTGATTGGTTCGCCCAATCACCCGATTGATCAACGTCATTACGATGTCGCCCGACGATATCGAATAGGCGCCCAGGCGTAGCGACAACACCACCACCACGAACAACACTCCGGCAAGAATGGCGCAGACACTCAGAAGCCGGCGCGGCGTTAGCGGCCGCATAGGTAGCCTTCCTTCGCACCGGCCTTTGCCGGTAACCATGACGCGGAATCCCAGTCGCGTGGGCCGAAATCATCTCGCAGCGCCGCGAAAACTTCTGGGTGAAGCTGATGCGCGAGCGCTTCGATCGCATCGATCATCCGCGGGGCAGGGCGATCGATCGAATCACTCACCGAGACTACATGACCCTCCCGCACCGGCTTCAAATCTCGATAAACCGGTTTCTTCCGCAGCGCATCCAGGTTGCCGGCGTCCGGATCGTCGTGTCCCCGCGCAAAAACCAAATATTCAGGCCGCAAGCGGATCACTTCCTCCAGGCTCATTTCCGGCCAGTTCCGAGTGGACTTCACCACAGACTCCGCACCGGCCAATTTCAGCGCGTCGGCAATGAACGTGCCCTGCCCGATACTGATCAACGGACTGGACCACACCACAAAAAGCACCCGGCACGGAGTGCTCCCGTTCAGCGACGCATGCAGCGAATCCAACCGCGCCTGCAAATCATCTACCATCGATTTTCCGGACGCGCTCGCACCGGTGATGTCAGCGATCTTTCGAATTCCCGCGAGCAAACCCTCCACCGAGTGAGGATCGGAAACGTACACCGCGATTCCGACCCGTTCGAGCGCCGCAACAGTTTCCACACGATTGATCGACGTCGTCGCCAGCACCAAATCCGGCTGCAGCGCAACGATCGCCTCAATGCTCGGGCTCATCGGCCCGCCGACGTGCGGCTTGCCCGCTGCTTCCTTAGGGTAATCGCAATAGTCGGTATCCCCTGCGAGCCGTTCCTGCAGGCCCAGCGCGTAGACCGTCTCGGTCAGGTTCGGTGCCAGGGACACGATGCGCCGCACATCCGTGGTGACCTTCACTTTGCGGCCCAACTCGTCGGTAACCTGCGCAGTTGGTTTGGGCACGGTCGTCGCGGGTGGAACCGGAGCCTGGCTCGCCCGCGCCGCAGTGGCGCCGAGAGCGATCGCGAGAAATAAAATGGACGGGTAGGATTTTCGAAATTGCATAAGAGGACGCCGTGCAGAACGGAAGCTCTCGGACTCCGTAAAAAAGCCTGCAAAGGAATTGGCCGGATCGGCCGACGCTATTCGCAGAGCATTTTTCGGATGCAGATCAATCTCATCTGCGAGTGTATTTCCGTCCCAGGAAAGTGTCAACCGACGCCAGGCGGTGCGGTTTTTTGATTTACGGTTCGAATGCTTCCATCTTTTCCGGGCCTGGGGCCAGTCTCGGCGATCTCCAGCAGTTACATTATCACTGGTTCGCTACGGCGAGCTCGGAGCGAGTTCTCGCGACACCGGCCGTAGGGCTCTTCGCCAGCTGGCTCGGCCCGAGCGGAGCGGCACGCACCACATAACGCTGCGGGGAATGGGGGCTGCGTCCAAATGGGTAGCAGGTGAGAAGCGTAAGCGCGTCTTCCGGCGTCGGCGCCAGCAGACTCAGATCGCTCGGGTCCACCACTCGAATCTCGTTCACTTCGTACCGCCGCTGGTACAAACCGCGGCGGCCCGCGTCAAACCACTCGATCTGAATCGTGTCGCCCGGCGCGATCTTCTCCAGCGGCAGGAACCAGGTGTCACGATGGCCCGCCAGCACTACGTTTCCTGGCTTTCCGATTAAGGCCCCGCTCAGCAACAGGGCCGGACCAAACGCCAGAGTGCGTGGAGTCGCATCGTCCAAGACAATTTCGTCATAAGCCAACCGCGGAATGCGCAGCCGCGCAATTGGATGTGCGTCAGCCCACAGCCACGGTGACCGCGGCTCTCCCGTGTGTGCGGTCTGCTCCCAGGCGCGGCGGATCAGGAAGCCTGCAAGTTTAGCCTTCGCGTGCAAGTAAACGGCACGCCCTGTGAGACAGGCGCCGGCGATTAGGATTAACACGGACAAAAATCGTAAAGTCTTCATGCGAGAGCTCCACGCCTACGCACCAAACCCCAAAGTAGAAAACCAACCACCAGAAACGCAGCGCCTAAGACTTCGAGGAAAGCATCCGCGGTGCCGGTGGCCGGGGGGCCGAAGACTTTGTCCATTTGCATACCTGCGGGCAACTCGGTGGGAACGGGAATCGTCTTGGATTGGCCGCCGGAGTTCGCCACCAGTTCCTCGACCGCAACCAAGGAGGTAAAGCGCGTGACCAGCCGATATTGAATCGCGTGGGCGATGATCGAGGTGCGAATATCCGCTTGGCCGCGCTCGTCCGACTCCCGCCAACTGTCCATCAAATCCTCCACTCGCTGGCGCGCCCAAAGGGTGGTGATGCCGGGATGGAATGTTGCCTTCGAGGCATCCAAAGCGATGGTCGCCTCGTACGCTTCGTTGCCCGCGCGAGCGGTCAGGCGCAGCGTTCCCGCGCGGCCCTTGGTGATGCGCCCGAAGATCAAAAGCGGCTGCTGCTGGAAAAGGTCGGGGAGGCGCTCCGGGTATACGTCGGCCACCTCCACGCCTTCAAAAGACAGCTTCACGTCGGTCAACACCGGACTCTCGATGGTCTCGAAGAGCCGCGTCATCTGGGTTTGAATTTCATGAATGTCGGATATGTGCGTGAACGTCCCTCGCCCGAATTGCGCCATCTTGGTGGCCAGGAAAAGATTCGGCGCGCTCCCGATGGCCACCGTGTACAAGCGTGCCGAACCTAGATCGTGCTGAAGCGCGGCGAAGATTTGCTCTTCGTTGCCCAGGTCGCCGTCTGTCAGCAGGACAATGTGACGCAGGGTCCCGGGGATTTGTGGTTTCCGCATCAGGTGCAGCAGCGCCGGCAGCATTTCGGTGCCGCCGCCGGCTTGGAGATTGCGCACGTAGTCGCGCGCTTGCGCGAGATTTTCCGGAGTGGCCAGCAACGGTTCCGGCGCAAATTCGCGATAGCCATTATTGAAGGCCAGGATGTCAAAGCGATCGCTCGGCCTTAACCGGTCCAGCGCCAGAAGCAGTGCTGCACGCGCCTGCTCGATCGAAGTGCCGGCCATGGAACCAGAGACGTCGATCATGTAGAGCATTTCTACCGGCGGGCGCTGAGTAGGCACAACGCTCGGCGGAAAGGCAGCGAGCAGGAAATGTGTTTCCGCGGATTCCTTCCCCGGAGAGAGGAAAAGAGCAGTGCTGGGCTGGCTGCTTTCGGCCTGCTGTAGTTCGAGTACGAAATCCTTGTCGGGAATTGTGGCGCCCGAGGTAAGTTCCACATGCTGGCGTCCGTCCGCCAAACGATTCACGCTGACGTCGTGGGAAATGCTCTTCACCGATGCGAGACCGAAGCCCGGGTCCAGATCGACGGAGACCGAGATATCGTGGCCGGAGCGGCTATCCGGGTTCCGCACCAGTGGAGTGATCCGCGACGCGTCCGCCACGACGTCGGTATCGAAAGACCATCCGCTTCCGGTGTGATCGATTGCCTGCGTTCCGGGAATGTATCGTGGGCCCACGACCATCGGGAAAACCAGCCGCAGCCGGCCTTCGTCCCAGCGAAGTGGTTGCACATACCGCAAGCGAACGTCGACGTGGTCGTTGGGCATGATGTTTGCTACGGAGGCGGTGAAAATGTTGGGCCGTTCCTCCTCCAGCAAGGCCGCGCGCTTGCCTTGGGATTTCGCCGCTTCGTAGACCCGCTTGGCCTCTTCCCGTTCGCGGATCTGGCTGCGTATCACCCGATCGCCGATCCGGATTTCCATGTCGTACACCGCCGCGTCATGCGGCAGCGGGAAGACATAAACCGCTTCGATCGGTTCGGTGCTGGAGTTGACGTATTGCTGCGTGACCGTGACCGCAGCCACTAAGCCGCGCACGTCCACCGCCGCATCCGTGTGGACCAACGGTACGGACTCATAGCGTCCGGATATGGGCGAACGATAGAGCAAACATCCTTCGCCGACCTGGGGCCCGCCGTCATCGGTCTGTGCGTAGGACGCGCCGGCCAGGATCGTCACGAACAGCAGCGCCACGAAGCAGCGCGTAAACATACTTTCGAAAACTTTCCCCGCAAATCGTGCCATGGTTGCCTCCGCTGCAAAGGGCAGCGGAGTGGCGAGTGCAATCGGCGGGCCGGTAGGAAGAACGAGGTTAACTGTCAGACATTCGGATACTTAACGTGAAAACCCAAACTGGACCAGCAATTACATTCGTGTAGCAGCGCCCACGAACGTGGGAGCAGATCGACACAGGGGGCGTAGCTCAATCGTTTGTTCGAGAGAAGAATGTGCCTAACGACGATGCGCGATCGGATGCGGAATTAGCCGGCCATAGCGCTTACCGATTTTTCCACTTCGGCGCGCGCTTCTCCACCAGGGCTCGCAGACCTTCCTGCGAGTCTTCAAGTTCCGCCAGCTCGTTCAGGAAAACCTTCATCGAGCTCTTCACGCCTTCCCGCAGCGGCATACCCACGCTTCCCAAGATAGCCTTCTTGGCCATCGACAGCACCGGCCCGGACTGCGCGCAAACCTTAGCGATCAGTTGGTCCACCGTTTTCTCGAGTTGGTTTTCCGGCACCAGCCAATTCACCAATCCGATCTCCCGCGCTCGCTCCGCGCTGATCGCTTCGCCCGTGAGCACCAGCTCCAGCGCAAGCTTGGTCCCCAGGATGTGCGGCAAAATCACCGCCGAAAGTGGGGGGAAAACGCCCAAACGGATTTCCGGTTGTGCGAAACGCGCCTTCGGAGTCGCCACCACCAAGTCGCCCAGCACGGCCAGCTCAGCGCCGCCGCCAAACGCTGGTCCGTTCACCACTACCAGTACCGGCTTGGCGGTGTTCAGCATCGCCAGGAATGCGTTCTGGAAAGCATCCACCAGCTGGAAGACGCGCCGGGAAGTATATTCGCCGATCTCAATCCCGCCGCAAAACGCGCTGGCCGCGGAATCGATCACGATCAGCTTTACCTTGTTGTCCGAGAGTGAATTGATGGCCGCGGCGATTTCGTTCAGCATCCGCTCGTTCAGCAGATTGTGTTCGGGGCGATCCAGCGTGAGACGCGCCACGTCGCCTTCCAGCCGGTAACGCAGAAACTGGAAGTCCTCCACCTTGGGGGCAGGCATGGTCCCAAATTCCTGGGCCATTCGAAATTCCTCGATCATATGGGCTCCGATGGTTCCAGCTTAGAACGCTTCGATTTCCATCGCTACACCGAATCCGCCGGAGACACACAAAGTAGCTAACCCCCTGTTTACCTTGTTTCCAACCTCTTTTGGCCCGTTCGGCCGGCGCAGGTGATGGACCAGCGTAGCCAGAATCCGAGCCCCGCTGCACGCGATGGGATGCCCCAAAGCGATTGCCCCGCCGTTGGGATTGAGCCGCGCGCGATCGAAGTGCAGCTCGCGGTCGCACGCAAGCACCTGTGCGGAAAAAGCCTCGTTGAGCTCCACCGCCGCGTAATCCGCGATGCCGGTTGCGGTGCGGTGCATCAATTTCCGCACCGCCGGTACCGGCCCGATGCCCATCACCCGCGGATCGACTCCCGCGACCGTGGCGTCCACAATGCGCGCCAGAGGCGTCAGTTTCAGACTCCGCAGTATTTCCTCGCTCACCAACACAATCGCAGCGGCGCCGTCGGTGATCCCGCTGGAGGAGCCCGCGGTAACCGTCGCGGCGGTGTTGCCCGCCGGTGCAAAAACCGGTGGAAGTTTTGCCAGCGCCTCCAGGGTCACGTCCGGACGAATGTGTTCGTCGCTCGCGATGCGCGTCACTTTCCCTTTTTTGTCGGTATGCTCGATGGCCACGATCTCCGCCTGGAAATCACCGGCGCTACTAGCTCGCGCAGCGCGGCGATGGCTTTCCAGCGCAAAATTATCCTGCTCGTCGCGAGAAATTTGATATTTGCTGGCCAGTACTTCCGCGGTGTCGCCCATCACCATCTTGGAGATCTGGCACAGGAACCCGTCGCGGTACATCGAATCGATCAGCGGTTGATTTCCCATCCGGAATCCCCAGCGCGCTTCCACCAAGTACGGCACCCGGCTCATCGACTCCGCACCGCCCGCCACAATAATTTCCGCGTCGCCCGCCACAATTTGCTGCCATCCCAACATCACGGATCGCAGTCCGGAAGCGCACGCCATGTTTATCGTGAACGCCGGTACATCGTCCCCAAGCCCCGCGCGCCAGGCAATCTGGCGAGCCGGATTGGGGCCCAGGCCGGCGGGGCGGGCATTCCCGAAGATAAGTTCATTCACTCGCCAAGGCAGGTCCGGCACGACGCCGGCACCCAGGACGCGCGCCAGATCGATTTGAGGACCTTCCCCGGGTGCCCGCTCGGGCGGCAAGGGAAGTCCAAAAGCGCGCTGAAGCGCAGCTCGCACTGCGATCACCCCGAGATCGGGAGCCGTAAATTCTGCGAGCGCTCCGCCAAATTTGCCGATCGGGGTGCGTACCGCGCCAACGATATAGACGTTTCGATTCATGGTCGACACCCCGATTTTATCACGCGCCCGGCCCTCGCACCGGCTACCGAACCGACCGGGACGCATGTTCTAAGTTCGAGGAATTGCTGCTGGTTTTCTGCGCCACGCGCGAACGCACTTAAGGTATCCTGATTCACTCATGCATGATTTAGGATTTTTTCGCGAACATCTCGATGCGATGGAGCAAATGGCCCGGAACCGGGGCGTCTCCCTGGACCTCGCCGCTTTCCGCGAAATCGATGCGGAGCGCCGCTCGATCATTACCTCCACCGAACGGCTGAAGGCCGAACGAAACAAAGCCAACGAAGAAATTGCCCGCGCGAAAAAAGCCGGCCAGGACGCTTCCGCAATCCTCGCGCGGATGAAAAAAGTATCCGAAGAAGTGAAGCAGTCCGACGAGCGGATCACCCAGCTCGACGAAAAACTCCGCGCGTTCCTCTTGATGGTGCCCAACATTCCGCACAGTTCGGTGCCGGTGGGGAAAGGCGCGGAAGGCAACGTGGAAGTTCGCCGCTGGGGCGCGCCGCCGAAATTTGATTTCCCGCCGCAGCCGCACTGGGAAATCGGCGAACGAACCGGAATCCTGAACCTGGAAGCCGGCGTGAAAATGGCGGCGGCCCGTTTCGCCGTTTACACGGGACTGGGCGCGCGCCTCGAGCGCTCCCTTGCGAATTTTTTCCTCAACCTGCACACCGAGGCGCACGGCTATACCGAGGTGCTGCCGCCGTTCATCGTGAACTCCACCTCCCTCACCGGCGTCGGCCAGCTCCCCAAATTTGCCGCGGAGATGTTTCGCCTGGAAGGCACCGATCTGTGGCTCACCCCCACTTCCGAAGTCGAGCTCACCAGCTTGCACCGCGACGACACCCTGGATGCCGATTCTCTTCCTCTTCGCCTCTGCGCCTGGACGGCATGCTTCCGCTCCGAAGCCGGCGCCGCCGGGAAAGACACGCGCGGGCTCAAGCGGCAGCACCAGTTTCAGAAGGTGGAGATGTTCAAATTCACGCGCCCCGAACAAAGCTACGACGAGCTGGAATCCCTGGTCCGCGATGCCGAAGACGTTCTGCAAAAGTTGGGCCTGCATTACCGCGTCCTGCAGCTTGGCACCGGCGACATGGGCTTCGCGTCGGCAAAGACCTACGACATCGAGGTGTGGCTGCCCTCCTCGGGTGAGTTCATGGAAATATCGTCGTGTTCCAATTGCGAAGCGTTTCAAGCACGGCGAGCGGGAATCCGCTTCAAGCCGAAGGGCGGCAAGAGCGAGTTCCTTCATACGTTGAATGGTTCCGGCCTGGCAGTAGGCCGCACCTGGATCGCGATCGTCGAAAACTATCAGCAGGCGGATGGCTCCGTGGTAATCCCCGAAGTTCTGCGGTCTTACATGGGCACTGACCGCATCCCCGCCCGTTCCTAAAATTCCAATTTGGGAATGTTTCACGTGAAACAAAATGCGAGGTCACTCTTCAGAGCCGAAGTTCTGCGGTCATATGTTGGCGCTGACCGTATCCCCGCGCGTTCCTAAAGTTTCAATTTGGGAATGTTTCACGTGAAACAATGCGAAGTGGCTCTTCAGAGACTAAAGAAGACTCACGATACCGGGCCGATAAGTACTTTGGGACCCGTTGGTTGCGGCACGCCTCCGGAAGCTTCCACGGTGATCGCGAAGGCCTTTGCCCTCACCCCAGCCGGAACCGACGAAACCATGTATGCCGATCCGTTGTTGTCTTCCGGTGTAAAAATACCCAGGCTAATGGGGTTTCCCTGCACTGGCACAAGCCATAGCTGATAGGTTTTTTCCGCGGGTAGCGGCGCGAGCAGCGCATTGAGCAGGACCATGCCGTGGCGCTCGTTGTAGCGCACCACCCCGCGGCCGGAAACGTTGGGAGGAGGCGCGAGGTTAACGGCAAGCGTGTCGACCTCCGCGGCCGCGTTGATCACGCCTCGGGCCGCAGCCAGCTCATTTTGTTGCTCTTGAACGGACGCGCGCAGCGACCGCACTTGCTTCTGCAAGTCTTCGTTGTCCACCCACAGAACCACCGTGGCCGTCGCCAGGCCAAATACCAGCGGACTGAGAATCGCAGCCCACCAGCGGCTGGCAAAAATCGATATTTTCTCGGGTATCGCTGGCGGGAGCTGCTGCTGCGGCTCGAAACGCGGCGCCATTCCCCCTACGTGCGCCATCAGGCGCTCTTTCAGGCGGGGGTTGGGCGCAACTTGGGGCACGGCAAATGCCAGCAGAGCGATGCGGCCGCGCGCTTCTTCCAGCTTGCGCGAACAGTCGGCGCACTCCGCCAAATGCTCTTCCACCGCCTGCCGCTCTTCGCCTTCCATCACGCCAAGAGCGTAAAGGTCGAAGTCTTCTTCCCGAGTTGGATGCCCGTTCACGGTTTCTTATCTCTTTGTTTTCGAATATCACTCACAACTATGCCGCATTTATCTAAGGCCTTCTCAGGGCCGGAACGTCTTTCTTAGGCTCTCGATCGCCGAGCGCAGCCTGGTTTTTACCGTGCCCAGCGGCTCGCCAGTGCGCTCGGCAATTTCGGTATGGGTCAAGCCTTCAAAATAGGCCAGTTGCACCGCTTCCTTTTGGACTTCCGACAGCGCGTCGATCGCACCTTTCACTTTCCGCACCATCTGTTCCTGCGATAGCGTGGATTCTACATTGAACGGAACCACCACCATGTTTTCTTCCAGCTCTTCCATCCCCACTCGATGAAAACGCCGCAAGCGGGAGATGGCGCGATTGCGCGCCGACACCAACAGCCAGCCAGGCAGCGATCCACGCTCCGGGTCGAACTTGACCGCGTTATTCCAAAGTTGAAAAAAGATGTCCTGCAAAATCTCTTCGGCGGCCTGTGTGTCACGCAGTACCCGCATCACCATTGAATGGAGCATGACCGAATACCGGTCGTAAATTGCCGCCAGCGCCGCTTCGTCGCGCGCTACGACCCGTTCGACCAGCACTCGATCCGACACTCTCAGATCTGCGTTGGGGCCTGGCTCCACTTTGCCTCAATTACTCTACGATTAGAGTACGCGCCGCCCACTCAGGTGGATTGTTGAAGGCCTTGCCCTGCTGGGTCGGCGGTTGCCAAGGTTACCGCATGACGGTTCCCCTCGACAATCAGTTACTACCCGGCCTAGTGGGGCAAGTACGGTATATTGATTGCCTATAATGAGTTACAGAACACCCTGATAGCACTCGCCGCCCTCCCAGGCGTCCCGCTCTGAAAAACCGCCCGGAAACCTTTGTTTTCATTGACATACCGTTGGACACTTCATAAACTTCGCCTTCAGCTAGGGTTACACCCGCTTCCGGACCGAGCACGATTCCACTCGCCAGGCTTCCAGCCATGGCCCAACGAGTAAGGAGTGACGATGGCCACTGTTGCGAAGCCGGCTCCTCAGGTGATCCCGCGGATCGTTCCTCGCGAGGATCTGAATCCCCTTCGTATTGCGCAGATTCAGTTCGATCTCGCCGCAGAACATCTCAAGCTGGACCAAGGTCTGCGTCAAATCCTGCGCACTCCCAAACGCGTGCTGGAAGTTTCCATTCCCACCAAAATGGACAACGGCCAGATCAAAGTTTTTACCGGCTATCGCGTCCAGCACAATATCGCCCGCGGCCCGGCCAAGGGGGGCCTTCGTTACAGCCCCAGCGTTACGCTGGATGAAGTGAAGGCGCTGGCCACTTGGATGACCTGGAAAACCGCTGCGGTGAACGTGCCGTACGGCGGTGGCAAGGGCGGCGTGATTTGCGACGCGAAGCGCATGAGCAAGGGCGAGCTCGAGCGCATGACGCGGCGGTACACCTCGGAAATTCTGCCGATCATCGGCCCGGATCGCGACATCGCGGCGCCCGACGTTTATACCGACGCGCAAACAATGGCGTGGATCATGGACACCTACTCGATGACCGTCGGGTATTCGTCACTGGGCGTGGTAACCGGCAAACCCATTTCCATCGGAGGTTCCCAGGGCCGCAGCGACGCTACCGCGCGCGGGGTGTTATTTGTTTGCGAAGAAGCCTGCCGGCTGAAAAAAATGTCGTTGCGGGGCGCGACCGTGGCCATCCAGGGATTCGGCAATGCGGGGGCGACAGCGGCGCGTCTGTTTACCGAGAAAAAAGCGAGGGTGATCGCGATCAGCGATTCCCGCGGCGGGGTATTCAATTCGCGGGGAATCGATCCGTTGAAAGCCGCGCGCTATAAAGACCGCGCGGGCACGGTGGTAGGCATGCCCGGCACTTCGCGCATTTCGAACGACGACGTTCTCACCATGAAATGCGACATCCTGATCCCCGCGGCGCTCGAGAGCGTCATCACCTTGGCCAATGCCGAGCAGATCAAGGCGCGGATCGTGGCCGAGGCGGCCAACGGTCCCACCACTCCACACGCCGACGAAGTGCTGGCGCGCAAGGGAATCACGCTGCTCCCGGACATCCTGGCCAACGCCGGCGGAGTCACCGCGAGCTACTTCGAGTGGGTGCAGAACATGCAGAGCTTGTTGTGGACCGAAGCGGACGTAAACGCCAAGCTCGAATCTGTAATGAAGCGAGCCTTCACCGAAGTCTACGAAGCCTCGCGCAAGAATCGGACCCACATGCGCACCGGCGCATATATTTTGGCCGTCGGCCGCGTAGCCGACGCCACACTCGTCCGCGGATTGTTCCCCTAAAATTCTCCCGCTGTCCCATTGCGCTCTTCCGCGAAATAATACCCTTGCGCGTGATAGGAAAACGCGCGTACATTCCAATTGAGCCGGTCTGCTTGAAAATTTCGAGCGACCGGCCTTCGTGCCTGAGTGGAGTGAAAACGGAATTGAACAATCATGCCAATGGCCGCCCGCCGATACTGCTGACGATCGCGGGTTTCGATCCTTCCTGCGGCGCGGGAGTGGCCGCAGATGTCAAGACCTTCGCCGCGCACAATTGCTACGGCGTGGCGGCGGTCACCGCGTTGACGGTGCAATCCAGTTCGGGAGTCACCGCGGTACACAGCACTTCCGCTCCGGTTCTCCGCGCGCAACTGGAAGCGCTGGCGGAGGACATGCCGATCGCCGCGGTAAAAATCGGCATGCTGGGCACCAAGGCGAATGCCGTGGTAGTGGCCGAGTTTCTGGACAAATATAAATTCGTCCACGTGATTCTGGATCCGGTAACCAAATCCACCGCCGGCAACGCCGAGTTGATCGACGCGGCGGGCTTGAAGTTTCTGCGCGATGAATTTCTAAGCCGCGCTTCGGTGATCACCCCCAATATTCCCGAGGCCGAGCTTTTGACGTCCATGGAAGTGAAAGACGTGGCCGGAATGAAGCAGGCCGCGCAAAAACTGATCGAGCAGGGGGCGCGGGCAGTGGTGGTGACGGGCGGTCATCTGGAAAGACCGACCGACGTCCTCTGTGAAAAAGGCGAGATCTTCATCCTGGACGGAGAAGCGGTGAAGAACACCAACACCCATGGCTCCGGCTGCACGTTCTCATCGGCGATTGCCGCCCAACTGGCGTCCGGCCAGGAGTTGCGCGACGCGGTAATTTTGGCGAAAGTTTACGTCGCGCGCGCCATCGATAAGGCCTACGCGATCGGCAAGGGTCCCGGCCCGCTGAACCACCTCTTCCGTTTCCACCAGGATCCGCCCCCGCGCGGAGTCCACGAAGTCCCCCAGCACGGAATGCACCCAGCATCCGAGCCCGCCACCCACTAAAAAAATCAGGATTGCTGATTGGCTGCGGCGGCTGAGGTGCGCCCGAAGACGCGCTGGAAGATCCCGTCGACGGACTTCAGTTGGCGTTTCAGGTCGAAGGTGTGGGCTAGCGCTTTGGGATCGAGATAGCGGCGGATGTTGGGATCGTCGGCAACGCGCTGCTGAAAACTGGTCTCCGATACCCAGGCGGCCATGGCGTGGTCCTGCACCCACTTGTAGGCGTCTTCGCGCGGGGCGCCGTGTTCGACCAGGTCCTGCAGCAGAGTCCCGGAAAACACCAGGCCTTGCGTCGAATCCAGGTTGCGCAGCATGCGCGCGGGGAAAACCTTCATGTTGGCGACGATGTCGGTCATGCGCGCCAGCATGTAATCGACTAGAATCGCGGAATCCGGCAAAATAATTCGCTCCACCGAACTATGCGAAATATCGCGCTCGTGCCATAGCGCGATATCCTCGAGCGCCGCCACGGAATTGCCTCGCACCACCCGAGCCAGGCCGCACACCTGCTCGCAGCCCACCGGGTTGCGCTTGTGCGGCATCGCCGAGCTGCCGCGCTGTTCGCCGCCAAAGGGTTCTTCGGCCTCGCGGACCTCGGTGCGTTGCAGGTGGCGGATTTCCAGCGCCACTCGTTCGAGCGACGCTGCAATGATCGCCAGCGTGCCCACATATTCGGCGTGCCGGTCGCGCCCGATTACCTGAGACGCCACCGGCGCCAGCGCCAGGCCCAAACGCTGGCAAATTTTTTCCTCGATCTCCGGACCCAGATGGGAGCAATTGCCCACCGCACCGGAGATCTTCCCAATTTCCAGCTGTTTGGCGGCGGCCTGGAATCTTTCGATGTCGCGCCGGATCTCAGCGAACCAATTCGCGATTTTCAGGCCGAAGGTGATCGGTTCGGCGTGGACGCCGTGAGTGCGCCCGATTTCCGGGGTGTCTTTGAATTCCCACGCGCGGCGCTCGAGCACGCTGAGATACCGCTGAAGACCTTGCAGAATCAGGCGTGACGCGTCGCGCACCACCAGCGACTGCGCGGTGTCCACAATGTCGTTGGAGGTCAGGCCATAATGCAGCCAGCGCGCCGCTTCGGAATCGCCGACGGACTCTTGCACCGCGATCGTAAAAGCGATCACGTCGTGCTTCACCCGCGCTTCATGTTCCTGAATTCGCGCGACGTCGATTTTCGCTTTTTCCCGCAGCTTTTCCGCCGCGCCTCGCGGGACAATCCCCGCCGCGCTCAGCGTTTCGGTGGCCGCCAGCTCGACCTCGAGCCACTTCTGGAATCGGTTCTGCTCGCTCCAGACGGCGCCCATTTCAGCCCGGGTATAACGTGCAATCACTCACTTCTCCTTGCTGAACTAAATTCGTTCGCCAGCCGCGAGCAGTGCGGGCCACCGATTTAATTCTTCGATGACCCTAAATTCGGCGCCTCTAATTTCGGCTCAGCCCGCACCGCCGAAATGGCCCGGCGCAGTCGATCCACCACCGCTTTTTGGCCCAGCGCCACCATTGTATCGAACAATGGCGGAGCCACGGCACGCCCGACGATGGCCACGCGCGTAGCGTTGATGAGCAACCCGGCCTTCACTCCCTCGCTTTCGGCCAATACGCGCAAAGCGTGATCGCAGGCGTCGTGGTTCCAGTCCGGCAGTTTCTCCAGCGAATCCGCCAGCTTGGCGAAGAAATCGGGCAGCCGGGCATCTTTCCAGAATTTCGCGCGAGCCTCGGGCTCGTATTCGAAATCGTCGGAGAAAAACGCGCGCGCCCAGCCGGAAAAATCAGGCAGCAGACGCGTCCGAGGGCGAACCAAGTCCACGGTTCGCGCGAACCACGCCGCTTCGCTGCCGGCCCATTCTTCCCGCCAGATTCCCGCGCGCTTCAATTCCGCCGCGACCCGCGGCAGAATTTCCTGCACCGGAGGCTTTTGCAGGTATTGCGTGTTGTACCATTCCAGCTTATCGCGATCGAAAACCGCATTGGTGCGGCTTACGCCTTGCGGCGTAAAGCGCTGCACCATGTCCGCGATCGGCAAATATTCCAGATCCTCGCCGGGCGACCAGCCCATCAGCGCCAGGAAATTGCGAAAGGCCTCCGGCAGGAATCCTTCCTCGGCGTAAGAGCCCACACTGGTGGCGCCATGACGCTTCGAAAGCCGCTTTCGATCCGGCCCCAGAATCAAAGGAACGTGCGCGAAAATCGGAGGCGTGGCGCCCAACGCGTGATAAATCAGCACTTGCTTGGGCGTATTGGAAATATGATCGGCGCCGCGAATCACGTGCGTGATGCGCATATCGATGTCGTCGACCACCACGCTGAGCTGATAGGTCGGAAGTCCGGTCGAGCGCAGCAACACGAAATCTTCCATCTCTTCGTTTTGCACGTCGCTCGGACCGAAAACGATATCCTCGAAATGGGTTGTCCCGGTCCGCGGAGTGAGAAATCGAATGGCGAACGCAATTCCCTGGCTCTCTTTTTCCGCACGCTGTTCCGGCGTGTACGAGCGGCAGGCGCACGGGGCGCGGCGCTTGGCCTCTTTGTCCTTCGCTTCCGAATCTCCTTCGTCCAGTTCCTCCGGCGCGGCATCGCCACCGGCGTATTGTGCGCCGACGCAGTAACAGCGATAGCCGGCGCCATCGGCCAGTATTTTGGCCGCCGCCGCGCGATACAACTCCGAGCGCTGCGACTGAAATACTGGATCGCCATCCCAAGTGATTCCCAGCCAGCGCAGGCTTTCCAGAATACCGTCAACCAATTCTGGCTTGTTTCGCTCGACGTCGGTGTCCTCGATGCGGAGCAACATGGCGCCTCCCTCGTGCTGGGCAAACAGCCAGTTAAAGAGCGCGGTGCGAGCTCCGCCCACATGCAAAAAGCCGGTGGGAGACGGCGCGAAGCGTACGCGTGGTTTGGCGGATAGGGATGTCAAGACGGCGGGTCCTTTGGGCGGCTCGGAAACGATAATCTTATCGGAACCTGGGCCGGAAATCGAGTCGAGCCGGTATGTTGCGGAAAACCCAGCAGTTTTGCGGGTTTAGAGGCAGTCGGGGAACCAGCGTAGAGAGCCCATCACGCGGCGCTCGCGCCCGGGCCCAAAGTGCTGGTAAAATTCAACTTCCGGTGCGTGAGGGCGATGTTGACCCCCACGCTACTTACCCGGCATAGGTTTCCAAGACGCCTTCTAATTTCTGCTATTCTTTTCAACAGAAAAAGAGCGTGAGGCACGCGAGAAATTGCCTTTGAGTCAGACCACAACCGAACCCGCCGTCCTCCTGGCCGGATCACTCTTGCTCGCCGCATTTTTTGGTGCGGTTTACCGCCAGAAAAGACAGGAGTACGTGTTCGCCTGGACGGCCAGTTGGCTGCTCTTCGCGTTTCATTTCCTGGTAATGCTTTTCCCTGCCGGTCAGGGAACCGGACGACTTTTCGCGGTAGGCCAGTGGTTCCTGGCGTTGGCCGCGACGTCACTGTGGATTTCCGCTCGACTCTATTCACGTAAAACAGCTCCAACCAAAATTGCCATAATTGTGGCAGGCGTAGCGACGCTATGGGCGGGCGCGAGCTGGGCCGGCTGGGCGGATATGCCGTCGCTGGGCCTGGGCGTTGCGTTTCTGTTCGTGGTGGCCGCTCGTGAATTCTGGCGAGAAGGCAAGAAGCAAGAGTCCTACACCGAAGTTCTGCTGGGATCCACCCTCGTCGCATGGGCTGTGCTGCTGTTGGCCGAGACGCTGCAACCCCGGGTGTGGTGGCTCGCGAATGTGGATCTACTGTCCTGGGTTCCCCTCCTCGAGCTTTTTTCCGGCGTGCTTATGATCACCTCGGTGTACGAAGAAGAGCGGCGGCGCGTGGAACGCAACATGTTGGCGCTCTCGAATCTGAATCTGGCCACCTCCGGATTCGCCGGCGGCGAAATACAAAAGATGCTCGCGCAGGCGCTGGACCGCGTCCTCAATGTCGTGCGCATTCCCGCCGGCGCGCTGCTGCTGCAGTATGGAGAGGCCAGCGGCCCGTCATCGATCGTGGCCACCGGACTCAGCGACGCCTTCTGTCCGGGAATGCAGGAAAACCGGCTGGACGAATATCTGGTGAACTTGGTGGCGCGGCTCGGCGGATTGGTGGTGCTGCCGGATCTCTCCAAGGATTCGCAGTGGGAAGTTTTGGAAAAAGATCCGCCCTTCCGCAACATTCGCGCCCAGTTGAAGTCTCAAAATCTGAGAACCGTGGTGGGGATTAGCCTGCAGGCCAAGGAACGTGTCTTCGGCGTGTTGTTGCTGGCTACGCCCGATAGCCGTTCCTTCACGCCGGCCGAGCTTCGGCTGTTGCTGGCCCTGGGACACCAAATCGGGATGGCCGTGGAAAACAGCTACCTGGTGCAACAAACCACCCGCCGGACGGAAGAGCTCCACGTGCTGAATGAAGTGGGACGGATGCTGAGTTCCACCCTGAATCTGGATGATCTCTTCGACCGCCTGTTCACCGAGATGCGGCGGATGTTAGAGGCGAAGAATTTCTATATCGCGCTGCTGGACCCCAGCAAGAATGAATTGTCCTTCGAGCTGGAAATTGTCGATGGCCAGCGGCTTCCAAAATACAGCACACCGCTCGCCGACGGGCTCACCGAGTACGTAATGAAAACCCGCCAGCCGCTGCTGATCCGCGACGGTTTCGCCGACGAGCTGAAGCACCTGGGTATCCAGTCGCGGCGGCCCGCGCAGTCCTTCTGCGGCGTTCCGCTAGTGGTCTACGACCGGACCATCGGCGTTCTGGGAGTTTCCAGCAATCAAGTGCGCGCACTCGATGAAGGGCACCTCGAGCTGCTGCGAGTGCTCGCCAGCGAAGCCGGAATCGCCATTGAAAATGCACGGCTCTTTTCCGAGGAACAGAAAAAATCGCGGCATCTCTCGTTGCTCAACAACATTACCGCCCACGCCATCGCGACCCTGAATCCGGACGAGATGCTGTCAAAGATCGCCGAGGAAATGGAGAAGGGGCTCACCTACGATCACATCGGAATCGCCATCCTCGACTATTCCGCCAAAGAGTTGGTGATTTCCGCCGAAGCCGGAATCCGGCGTGAAGCTCTTGGCCGGCGCATCTCTCTGGGCGACGGGCTGGTGGGCGAGGTGGGGCGCTCAGGACAAGTAGTGATCGTCCGTGATGCCAGCACCACCAATCTGCATCCGATCCTCGCGGAAACCACTTCCGCGATCGCCCTGCCGGTAGCATACGCCGATCAATTGCTGGGCGCGCTGTACGTCGAGTCCATCGAGAAGTGCGATTTCCCCGAGGAAGAGATCCTGCTGCTGCGCACCATTTCGGACGTGTTTGCCGGCGCGTGGCACAACGCCTTGACGTTCCAGAAGGCCCAGGAGCAAGCCATCACCGACGGCTTGACCGGCGTGAAGACGCATCGCTTCCTGATGGAAGCGCTCTCCGCGGAGTGGAAGCGTTCCACCCGAGCCAGCCGGCCTTTCGCGCTGGTGTTGCTGGACCTGGACCGCTTCAAGTTCGTCAACGATTTCTACGGCCACTTGGAAGGCGACGTGGTGCTGCGCCGCGTGGCGCACATCCTTGAGCAAAACTGCCGGCGCTCCGACGTGGTGGCCCGCTACGGCGGTGATGAATTCGTGATCCTGATGCCGGAGACCAGCGTCGAGCAAGCCACCCAGTTGGCCAGCAAGCTCCGCAGTTGGGTTGCTTCCGATCCGTTGCTCCGCGATAAGAACATCACCGCGAGTTTTGGCATCGCCGGTTTCCCGGTGCACGGATCCACGCCTCAAGAATTAATCCAAGTAGCGGACTCCTCGATGTACTTGTCCAAGCATCAGGGCGGCAATTCGGTTTCCAGCGCCGAGCAGCATGACCCCAACGAGGCGAAGAAGTGGAAGCACGACGTGCTGGAAGCCTATCTGGGCGTCACCCTGAAGCGGCTGTTCACTACCGGCCCCGAAGCGTTCGATGAAATCTACCGGCGGGTGGAACAATTTGCCCGCTCGCTCGGCGAAGCGGGCGAGGTAACCTCCATCGAGCTGCTGCCGGCTGCGGTGGTGGAAACCGTCAGCTCGCTGGCCATCGCCATCGATGCCAAGGATCAGTACACCAACGGGCACTCGCAAAAAGTTTCGAAGTACGCGGTGGTGGCCGCGGAAGCCGCCGGGTTTACCCCGGCCGAGATCGAAGAGATTCGCCTCGGCGCTTTGCTGCACGACGTCGGAAAGGTGGGCATCCCCGAGCCGATTCTGCACAAAGCCGGCCCTCTCGACGCCACCGAGTGGGAGACCATGAAGTCGCACACCTTGCTCGGCGACAAACTGCTGGAGCCGCTGGTGGCCATGCAGCGAATTCGCGAGATGGTCCGGCATCACCACGAATTTTTCGACGGCTCGGGATACCCCGATCGCCTGGACGGCCACAACATACCTCGCGGCGCCCGCCTGGTGGCCATTGCGGACGCCTACGACACGATTACCTCCGAGCGCACCTACAAGAAGCCCCGCACCCATGAGGACGCGTTCGAGGAGCTGGCACGCTGCGCATCCACTCAATTCGATCCCGAGCTGGTGGAAGTATTCATTGAAGCACTGCGCCGGCAGCCGGTTCCCTTGATAACCGTGGACATCGCCCCTATCCCGGTGGAAACCGATCGAATGTCGGCCGAAAACGCATTGCGCTGAAGTTCTCTCCGCTGGAATTTTCTCCAATCGCCACTCCATCTGCGCTGATGCGGTAATCGCTTGTATGCCTCGCCGCGGATTACGTACAATTCACGGTTCGTGCTTCAACGGGAGAACGCATGGGAAAGCGGATCGCTGCCAAGATCACCGGAGTAGCCGGCTACACGCCTCCACGTGTGGTGACCAACGCTGACTTGGAAAAAATCGTGGACACCAACGACGAATGGATTCGCAGCCGAACCGGAATCCGCGAACGCCACTATGCCGATGCCGGAGTGGCCACCTCGCATATGGCGGTGGAAGCCGCGCAGAAACTGCTGGCCAGCAAAAATGTGAGCCCGGAAGATATCGAGATGATCATCGTGGCCACGGTAACGCCGGACATGTTTTTCCCGGCGACGGCGTGCCTGGTACAGGACCGGCTGGGAGCGAAGAAAGCGTGGGGATTCGACCTATCTGGCGCCTGTTCGGGATTCGTATACGCGTTGACGGTAGGCTTGCAATTTGTGGGAGCGGGGAGCCATCGCAAAGTACTGGTGATCGGCAGCGACACCATGACTTCGGTGATGGACTTTACCGACCGAGCCACTTGCGTACTATTTGGCGACGGTGCGGGCGCGGTGTTGGTCGAGCCGGTCGAGTCGGAAGCCGAGGGCGTCCTCGATTTCTTGAACGATGTGGATGGTTCGGGAGGCATGAGCCTGTACATGCCTGGAGGCGGCTCGCTGCATCCTTCTTCGCAGGAAACCGTCGCCAAGCGCATGCACTACATCCACCAGGAAGGGCAGCACGTCTTCAAGTACGCGGTTCGCCGGATGTGCGAGATCGCCAACGAACTGCTGGAGCGCAACGGACTATCGTCCGACGATCTGGCGTTGGTCGTGCCGCACCAAGCCAATCTGCGAATCATCCGCGCCATGCAGGAGCGTCTGCACTTGGACGATTCGAAAGTGATGATCAATATCGATCGTTACGGCAACACTACCGCCGCCACCATTCCGCTGGGGCTGCGCGACGCGGTCGAGCAAAAACGCCTCAAGAAAGGCGATTTGGTTTTGCTGGTCTCCGTGGGCGCGGGTTACACCACCGGCGGCATTTTGCTACGCTGGGCGTATTGAACGTCACCGGCTGTGCCGGATGGATCGGTCCCGAGCGGCAATGACGATTAGCACGAGCCCGAACGCGGAAGCCAGTCAGGAATTGCTCGATCGCTGGACAGCCTTCATTCTCTTGCTCTCGGTAGCTGGAATCGTTTTCCTTACCTTCTATCCTTTTCAGGCATTCCCGGCGGAGACCGCCGTCCGGCGCGTTCCGCCCTTCTTCACGTGGTTCCTCGGCCAACCGTCGGACCCGCCAACGGACTTTCTCAACGTTCTGCTGTTCGTCCCGTTTGGCTTCGGACTCGCCGCGCAGGCCCGCCGGACGGGCTGGAAGGGGGCATGGCCGTTGCTGGGTGCGGCGGTCGCGAGTTTCGCATTCTCGCTGCTGATCGAAGTGCTTCAGTCGTATATCCCCGATCGTGATACTTCCTGGCAGGACCTGGTTGGCAACACCCTGGGCGGGGTGCTTGGTTACGTGTTGCTGGTGCGCGAAGGCGGACCGATTCTGCAATGGGCTTCGAATGTACTCGACGCGTTGCGCGGATATATTTCGGCGCCGCTGGTGCGTATTCTTTTTTTGCTTTGGGTGCTGCTGGGTTTGATTCTGGGCTTCACGCTGCAGCGCGAATCGCGCCTCACCAATTGGGATTCGGGAGTCACGCTGACCATTGGCGACTCGCCCTCGGGCGATCGCACCTGGAATGGGCGCGTGGCGCAAATCCAGATCGCCGATGGCGTGATGTCTTCCCGGGCATTTGGGTCAGCGGACTCCACGAATCTTGCCCCGTGGTCAAAGGCAGCCGTGGTCGCATCGTATCCCACCGCGGGACCGGATGTTCCGGCCGCGGTGATTCCCGATCTGATGGCTCGCCTCCTCAAGAGCAGCCGATTCACTCTGCAGATGATATGCACGCCGGCCACGGACGCGCCGCCCAATACCGGTTGGATCCTCGCGTTGAGCCACGGGGCCGAGGACGTTGACTTCGTCGTCGCACAGAAGGGCTACGACCTGGTATTTTTTCTGCGCACTCCCATCACCGATCCCGGCGATGATGAACCGCAGCTCATTGTCCCGGATATTTTTCGGACGTCCCACCCGCAGAACATCGCCATCCGCTATAACTCAGCGGAGCTGAGCATCTTTCGCGACGGAAAAATCCTGCCATATAGCATGTCCCTCGGCCCAGGTGCGGCACTGCTGAGCCGTTCCTCTCCGCTGCTGAGGCAACCGGCGCCGCTGCGATTTTATGATTCGCGCGGCTATACCGCCGTCTTTCTGTGCCTCGCGTTTGTTCCGCTGGGTTTGATCCTGGCCTTCACGCCCGAACGCGGTGAATCGCCCGGGCTGCTGTTACTCGCCGTCTGTGTGCTGGCCCCGCCGGTGCTGCTCGAGTGTTTGCTGGTGCTCGTGAGCGGCCGGACTTTTCACGTCGTAAACTGCGTTGTGGGAGCGAGTCTTCTTTTGGGTAGTTGGCTGCTGTTTCGGCTGCCGCGGTGCCGGATCGATGGGAGTGGAGAGTGGGGCAGGTAATCGAGGGGGAATTTTCTCGCCGCTGCTTAATAGCCGCTCGGAATCCCGGCGAGCGGGGAGGGGGGTTGCCCGCCGGGAAGTCCAAGCAGTTGGTTAAATCTGAGTAGTCGCAACCGCTCCCTTGCGGGCCACCATGCGAACCACGAATCCGAAAAGAATCATTCCCGAGCCCACCATCACCAGGCGCAACGGTTCGGGAGCCGCGCTGACGTATTGCGCGTAGGGAATCGCGAAAGCGGGAATCCAACTGGTGACGCCGCTCTGTGCGGCCGGGGTGTGAACCGTCTCGGCAGCCGTGGGCATCGCGGCGATCAGGAGCGAAAGAAAACCGGTGGTCAGTGCTGTCTTCACTTTGAATCCCCTTTGAGTTAGTGCTGATTTTTTGTAAATCACAGTTTGCTTAAGAGCACTGGTGTAGCCAAATGGGGTCGCTTTAGAAGGCTGAATTAAAAGGAGTTACGGCGTTTTGGCTGTTTCAATTTGAGACGCTGGGAAATGATTTTCCTCGCGGAAGGAAAGTGCTTTGGGGACTACTCTGGACGTACCACGCGAAGCGCAGCCAGCGGTACTAGAGTGTCCGAAAATTGATAGTACTTTTGCATTTGGAAAATACTTCGCGGCACAGGCTTCTTAATTTCTTACCTTTCCGCGGTGTCATCAGAGTTCGCGAATGACGCGTAAATGCTATGACGTAGTTAATGGCGCACATATCCGGAAATATTGCCGCAGGCATCCAAATAAGCTAGCGTACAGATATGGTGAAGGAAGCCGCCAAAAGTCTGCGGGTGTTCATACTATCTCCG
>Ga0302326_10004012_pt1 | contig 34344 bp, 31 predicted proteins | sample Palsa_T0_3_FD_202264 | JGI IMG/M metagenome (GOLD analysis project Ga0302326, IMG submission 202264) | Peat permafrost microbial communities from Stordalen Mire near Abisko, Sweden - Palsa_T0_3 | ecosystem: Environmental > Terrestrial > Soil > Palsa > Peat permafrost | place: Sweden: Abisko...
ATCTGGTCGTTGGCGCCAATCTGGTAGCTCTGCGCGGGACCGTCGAAGCTGCCCTTCGCCGTATCGACGCTCGTGGCGGTGAGCGACGAACGCACGTCCTCCATGTTGAGCCCGAAGGATGCCAGCTGGGTCGGATTCACCTGAACCCGCACGGCGGGCTTCTGGCCGCCGCTGATTGTCACCGCGCCGACGCCCGGCAACTGCGAGATCTTTTCGGCGAGACGTGTATCCGCATAGTCCTCCACCTGCGCCAGCGGCATCGACTCGGAGGTTAGCGCAAGGGTGAGGATCGGAGCGTCGGCAGGATTGACCTTGCTGTAAACCGGCGGCATTGGCAATTGCTGCGGCAGATAGCTCTGTGCGGCATTGATCGCTTCCTGCACGTCCTGTTCGGCAATATCAATGTTGAGGCTCAGATTGAATTGCAACGTGATGACTGAGGCACCATCGGAGCTTGCCGAGAGCATTTGACTCAGGCCGGGGACTTCCCCGAGCTGCCTTTCAAGGGGCGCTGTGACGGCGGACGCGACGACGTCGGAACTCGCGCCCGGGTAAAATGTCACGACCTGCATGGTCGGATAGTCCACGTCGGGCAACGCAGCGATCGGCAGCTGTCGAAAGCCAATGATTCCGATCAGCAGGATCGCTGCCATCAGGAGCGAAGTCGCGATCGGCCGCAGAATGAACGGTCGCGACGGGTTCATTCGCTCTTTTGCACCTGGCCGCTGGCGGTCGCGGGAGCGGCACCCTCTGGCGCGGGCTTCGCCGCCGGCTGCCGAATTACGATCTTGAGCCCGTTTTGCAGCTTGTCGAAGCCGTCCGTCACAATCTGTTGATTCGGCGTAACGCCGGTGACCGCCGAAATTTCGGCTTCGGTCGCCAAGATCTTCACATTGACTGACTGCACCGTGTCGTTCGGCTGTACGACGTACACGAAGGCAATATCATTGTTGCGCTGGATGGCCGCCTCGGGAACCAGATTGACCTGGGTCAGCGTCTTAACCAATAAGCGCGTGTTGACGAATTGATTTGGAAAGAGTTCGTTGTGGGTATTCGGGAAAGTTGCGCGCGCGCGCACCGTCCCAGTCGTCGTATTGATCTCATTGTCGATCGTGAGCAACGTACCGGTAGCCAGCTTGTGCTGCTTGGTGCGGTCGAGCGCATCGACCGGCAACGCGTGCCCAGTTGGCATTTGCTCTGTCACCTGCGCAAGGTCGTCCTCGGCGATGGTGAAAATGACGGTGATCGGCTGCAGTTGGGCAATGGTGACGAGCCCGGTTGTGCCGTCTGCCGGCACAATGTTTCCCGGATCAACCGTGCGAAGACCTACCCGGCCATCGATCGGGGACAGGATGCGCGTGTAATCGAGGTTGACCTGGGCTGCGGCGAGATTGCCTTCATCGAGCTTCAGCACCCCCATATCCTGCTCGACCAGCGCCTGCTGCGTCGCGACCTGCTGCTCGGGGACAGCGTGCTCTTTGTAAGAGTCCTGGTAGCGCACCAGGTCGATTCGCGCGTTTTTCAGTAATGCTTGATCGCGTGCCAGCTGTCCCTGCGCCTGGAGCACAACGGCCTGATACGGTCGAGGATCAATCACCGCCAGCAGTTCATCCTTCTTCACCATCTGACCTTCCTTGAAGCGCACTTCGGTCAGTTCTCCCGCGACCCTGCTCGCCACGGTCACGGTGTATACGGGCGTAACCGTACCGATGTTGTCGAGATATATGTTGATGCTGCCGAGTCTGACTGGCGCGACGGACACCGGGATCGGCGGTGGACCGGCGGGCTTGGGTTTCGGCTTGGACAACCAGGCAATCAGCAGCCATATGACGATGAGCACGCAAACGCCAACGAGCGCCGCAATTACCCGGTGACGATTGTGGGCGCGAATGCCACGCTCATCGCGATCTGCCGGACTCGCAGCGGGTTCCAGGTCCTTCATAGTCCTTCTTCTGGAGGTTTCCTCTGAGGCAGCTTCGTCGATGCGCGCTTCGGGGGTGCATCACACCCTGCGGCGTCGACGTCGACGTTGACGATAACCTCGCGCACTAAGCTGCGCGGCAGTAACAAGTGGCTCGGTATTGTGGGAAAGGAGATGATAGGTCAGAACTGCGGCCGTCGATGATCAAAGCATCCGCCGTCGCGGCTCCCGCCGATCGAAGCATCAACGGCGGCCGGATGCGGATGTTCCGGACTGCGATCGGTAGCAGCCACGTTCCATTTGCACCGGGCGGACTGCGTCGACCGCCCTCGTTCAAATAAATTGTAACAGTTTCAAGGGCTTAGACGTCAAGCTAATTTTGACCTTAGGACAGGATACCGGACACTCGCTCGCGAGTTCTTGAGCCTTCTTGCCGAAGGGGCAAGATTGTATGTTCCGGGATTACGCAGGACCGATTTTCAAACTATCTAGATACTGCCTGACGGATTCGCGAAAGCCTTCGCTGCTCGTTACGGTCGCGCCCCCGACGAGTACCAAGATGGCGTCGCCGCGCGGCGTGCGACTTATCTCCCGGACATGACGCATGTTGACCAGACACGAACGGCTGATCCGCAGCATTGGCTGCGATTGCAGGGACTTTTCCGCCTGTTGCAACGTGCTGCGCGCGTGAAAAACCTCCCGCCCCACGGTGATTTTCACATAGTTGCGATCCGCTTCTACGACTTCGACGTGAGTAACATCGAGAACGTGCATGCGGCTTCCGGACTCCGCCAGGATGCGCGGCGGAGCGCTCGCCGCGGCCGCGGCCTGCAGATGCAACTGTTGCAGCGCCGATGACATGGTCGCTTGTCGGTCCGTAAGACTCTCCGTCGCGTGTCGGCGACGGACGCGCGCCAGGGATTTGCTGAAGCGTTCGTAGTCGAACGGCTTCAAAAGGTAGTCGATTGCGCAGACCTCAAATGCTTCCAGCGCGTAATGATCGAATGCGGTCACAAACACAATCAACGGCAGCGTCTGTGGATCCAGAGCGCGTGCGAGCGCAATGCCGCTCAGCAGATCCATCTGGATATCGAGGAACAGCAAGCCCGGAGGGCGCGCGCGAATCGCTTCGAGTGCGCTGCGGCCGTCGCCGTACTCGCCGACGATAACCAGATCAGGTTCGCGGGCGCAAAACTCGCGAAGTGACCGGCGCGCCGCCGGTTCATCGTCGACGATGACCACTTCCATCATAAGACCCGAACCTGAGAATACCGTGCGCGTGCTTTTACGACCAACTGCTTACGGTCCATCCCGCAATAAGGGCATGCGAATCTCCGCAATCCAATTATTGTCGTCACCGGCGGAGGCGCGAAAGGTGGCGCGCCCCCCGAATTGAATGGCCAGGCGCTCCCGAACGTTTTTGAGGCCGATTCCGTCGCGGCCCAGCTGTTGCCTGGGCACCGTCGAATTGACTACACGCAGGCAGAGTGTCTCTTCATCGACAGACGCTTCAACGCGTATTACGACCGCAGCCGCGTCTCCCGCAAGGCCGTGAACGACGGCATTCTCCACCAAAGGCTGCAGGATCAGACTCGGCACCCATGCGGCGGGAAGCGAGTCGTTGGCCGGCACGCGCACCGTGAGCCGGTCAGAGAATCTCTTCTGCTGCAAATCGAGGTACAGGCGTACGAATTGCAATTCGTCGCTGAGGCGCGAAAGTTCACGCTCGCCCGCCTTAAGGAGGCGACGCAGCAGGTCGGCAAGCTGCACAACCATCGACTGTGCCGTCGCGGGATCCCAATCGATCTGCCCGCGTATGGTGTGCAGCAGGTTGAAAAGCGTGTGCGGCGAGAGCTGCATACGCAATGCCGCCAGATGCGCGGCGTTCAATGAGCGCTCAAGTGCAGCCGTATGTAGCTGCGCATCGCGCAGACGCCGGTAGAAGTCGAAGCCGGCAACCAGGGCGAGGCCAAAGCCGTAGGTTAAAAAGAAGCTTGTGATGCTTGCGAGCCAAATTGGGACGATAGGCCCGGAGGTGAAGGCGGCAAGGCCCGTGTGCTCGCCATGGGCTATACCATGATGCCACGGCATCTCGCCGACAAGGATCTCTGCGAGCGTCAGTTCCGGCGAGGCCAGCACCGAGAATGCGAGTCCCAGGAGCACTTGTATGGGGACGGCTCGCCAAAGGGGCTGCCAGCCCACGCGCAGTGATGCCCACACGCACGTCAGCAGCGCCGGGTAGAGCAGGATGTGTTGCAGCAGCCGTGCGTCCCAGGGCGCAAACACGTTCCCCGCTTGCAGCACGAGCAGCATTGCTTGCATGCTGTTTGCATACAACACATTTGATAGCGCGACGTAAATCCAGAACGCGGTGAGAATCCCGAAGTAGGGCGAGATAGTCAGCTTTGCGAGTAGCGGACTGTGGCCAGTCTCGAAAGCGAGTCCGTGGGTAACGTCGGTGGGTTCAACCAATGGCAAAGCGTTCATTCAAACGCCTCCTTATTCTCAAGCGATCTAGCGCGCGCACCTAGCCTACCCCGGCGGCGCTGTGCGCGATGCACGATTGCTGCTGTTCCAGGGACGATCCCGTCGCAGCGAGGGACGAAGCCGCGACGACTCGAGGTGCGGCTGCGATGAAGCGAACTTCCTCAAGCAGCAACCTTCCGCAACACATCTGAAGCCGCCGCGGGCGTTGGTACGAACGCGTCGATTGCAGGGATAACTTCGACAAACGACGGCTTCGCGCGCCGCGCGATCTGGAGTCTCATATGCCGGTCGCGAAAGTACGCGACAAATGAATCAAATATTCCAGTTACAAAATTTAGGAGAGCCACAATGTCTGCAATCCCTGTCAAAGACCAATCAATGCGGCCGACGCGTGTTCGAGCATTACTCCTCGTCGGATGCGTGCTTGGCATCGGATCAAGCATGGCACACGCGGCGACCGCCACCGAAGACGTACCGTCGGTCATGGTGCAATATTCTGCTCTCGATCTGAACTCAGACGAAGGTGCGCGCAATCTGTACCGCCGTATCACTACTGCAGCACGGGCAGTGTGTCCGGAAGCAGACCAGCGCGATCTCGGTGGCTTTGCGCAAAGCAAAGCGTGCCGGTCCGAGGCGATAGCCCGAGCTGTCCGCGATATTCACAGTCCGCGTCTAGCCGCACTGAACAGTGCGCGCACGACTCGTGGATGAGCGCCACTCTCCACCCGGCGTCGCCTGCGCGCTCGGACGGACGGGATCGCGGATACACGCGCTCCCGACTGTCTGAGGCGCTTGGTGCGCAGAGAAGTCTGGGTTGGGAGTATGTGAGCACGGGGCAATCACGCCGGCACCAGTAACGGAGTGACAATGCGGTCGAGGCGTTCCTGCGTCCACACCGGATGCTGATCCCGCCAACCATCGTCAGCCAGGCGTCCTTGCCGGTCGATCGCAAAACTCACGGGAATACGCCAGATGCGTCCGTAGCCCGGCAGTCTCGTATCTCCCAGCAGTCCGACCGGGAAGGTCAGCTTCTGCGCGACTGCGCGCACGGCATCGATGTGCTCCGGACCATCGAGAGCGAATCCCAGAATGCGCAAGCCGTCACTTCTGTGCTGCGTCAGGTACGCCGAAAGGAGTGGTAGTTCGTCCCGGCACGGAACGCACCACGTCGCCCAGAAGGTCAAAATCACGACGTTACCCAAGAGCGCGCGCGTTGCGATTTGCTCGCCGTCCAAAGTAGTAAGGGTGGCAGGCGGTGCCGCATCACCAATTCGCAGTGCGTTCCCGAGAGCCCGCTGAGGCAAGAGACCGCCGGAGGCGACAACTGCACTCGCAGCCGCCCCTTGCAGCAACGTTCGCCGTGTCGTGCGCCCTGAGGAGGCAATGCATCCCATTTCAGGCCGCGATGCCATCGTGTGCTAACCGCCGTTCGTCCCGGTCGTACGCTTGACTGCGCTGCCGTCGGCCCCGCGCACTTCAAATCGAGCCCGCAGTGGTTGGCCATTGGTGAAGTGCAGAGTAAGGATCACGTAATCCCCGGGCTGGATGGCTCTCGTCGGCTGCATCAGCATGATGTGAAGCCCCTCCGGCGCGAAGCTCAGCTGAGAATGGGGCGCAACGCGGACGCTGTCGACCGGTAGCATTTGCTCCACGCCCTGTTGATTGCGGCTCGTATGGAACATCGTCATTCCATAGTCGGGTGTCGATGCTTTAATGAGCGTAACGGGCTGATCGCCAGTGTTGCGCAGCGTCACATATCCGGCCGCCGGCAAATCGGCGGGCAGCCAGCGGATCCAGGCATTGCTCACGCTGACCGACGGGAGGTTTTCAGCCGGCGGACCGGCCGTCGCGAGGCAAGCGGTGCAGGCGAGCAGACCGGCCGTGAGCATGCTGGCAGGTGACTTATTGTGCGGGTAGCGAGTCATTGTTGGCGACAGTCAAAACGCATAGCTTGCTCCTACGCTCGCGGTCCAGTGCGGAAAGACCTGGTAGCCATCGAGCCTGCTGTACATCGGCAGCTGCACGAACCCGTAAATATGCATTTGCTTCATCGCCGGCACGGTCAAACCCGGACTCAGGTAGAGCACAGTGCCGGCGGTGTCGGTCGTGTCGGCGAGCGCGCCCTGGTCCGGACTCTTGTGATAAAGGTTCAGCTGTAGCTGCGGCACCCAACGGGGAGTGGCTTCGTACCGAACACCCAGGCTCATGGTAGCCGAGTTGCCCGGCCGGAAGCCGCTGCCCGGCTCATTCTGGCGCTGTGAGACGGCTGCCTGGAATTGACCGTTTATAAAGGCGTCGAAGTTCTGGCTAACCGCCTGATAATAGTATGCCCCGAAGATGAGGTCGGTGCTCCCCGTGCCGGCCTGGAGGCTCGCATCCAGCGGGGTTCCCTCATTTGGACCAGAGCTGAAATCCACGCGAGTCCCATACTGGCCGGTCGGCAGCTTTACTCCGAACTGAAGACCGAGGTTGTGGGTCGGTAGCAGCCCCTGGTAGCTGCCAATGAGCCGGACGTCGCCCAGCGCTGAGACGTGAGCGCCGCTGATCTGATCCGGTGCCGATTCAGATGCGCTATACGGCGCAAGCTGCACTCCGTAGGTTGTGTGGTCGCGATCAATGTACGGCACCAGCAGATTGAGGTTCCAGCTCGGGTTAGGTGTGTAACTAATACCCAACGTCAGATATCGGTTGATCGTCTGCTTCTCAATCTCACCACCTCGAAGCGCCGGATCCGAGGGCGCATCGACTACCTGGGACGGCGTCGCTGTGGCAGTGCCGCCGCGCAGCTGATCCTGGTTGATGTAGTCGTCCTCAAGATTGATACGCCAGCCGGCAGCGGCCGAATAGCCCATGGCCGCATCGGCGCTCAGGGTGCAGCCGCAAGTCGCGCAGGCCAGGCTCGGCATGGGGTCTGCGTACAGCAGCGCGCCTGCAAATAACAAGAGCAACAATCTCTCGAATGAGTGATGCATTGAATTTCTCTCACGTCCGCCGCAAGCGAACGTCGTGTCGACGGCGCAGGACGCGCACGAAACGACGCGGTCGGCATGCACCGCGCCGCGTCAGGCGCGAACGAAGCTCGACTCAGGCAGGTGCGGGCGGGGCGCGCGGCTGCTGAATCCGAAACCGCGGTGTCGGAAAGACGGAGCCAGCGGTGTCAAACAGCGGCACAAGAGAGGAACTGAGCGGTAAATGCACGACAAGTGCGTGAGTAGCCGGTCCGGCACCCGCCACAGCTGCGAATACACAATGCTCCGAGCGCCCAGCGTCATGGAAATGCGATGCGCCTCCGGGATGATGCATCCCGTGCCCATGTGACATCCCGTAATGCAGCAGTTGTGGCGGGAAGCCGTCGGGACAGATCTCGAGGGCAAATGGCCGGTCTGCCGCAGGCATAAACCCCACTGGCACGAGCGCGCGCAAAGCCAGCGCAACGAACAGGATGCTGGCGATAAACCTGCGGCTGCCTTGACTCGCGAGACCGGTGTCCATTCTCTGCAGGAAATTCTAATTTGTGGGCGCAGTCTATTCTAATCCTGCGCCGCCATGCGAGGCGAGGTTTTCTGAGATGTTACGTACCCGTCGAGGTTCGGCTATCGGAATGGAGCCGCTAGGGGCGCGCGTGCGAAGGTCAGTTGCCAAAACCTTTTGAAATCGTAAACCTTGCCATCATGGGTTCGAGCGGGTGTTCATGTATATCGGCTCGACCCTCAGGGAAAGTCGCGATCTCGGACTTCAGGCGGTCGACGTACCAGAATTCCGCCGCCGCGGCGTGAGTATTGAGGATGTTGTAGACGCCGAAGGCGGCACCCCAGCCGCCCGAGAACGCGTAATGGGCGTCCATATTCAATTCTCCGAAGCCTTTGCCGTTTACCTGTCCGGCCGCGGTCGGCGCGGTGGCACAAGTTGGTGAGTCAGGGAAATCCTTGGCGGCTGCCGAGTCGACGCAGGGACCCGAAGAGAGAGGGTAGTTGCCGAGATACCTATATTCCAAGCCGCCGCTCCAAGGACCACTGTTCGTCACGTAGAGCGCAAACGCACCGGTCGCGACCGGCGCGTCGGTGATGAACTTGCCCAAATGTCCGGTGCCGTCATCGAAGTCTCGGGTGAAGCGCGTGTGGTTCCCTGAATAGCTGCCATAGAACTCCAACCACCGAAGAAGCTTGTATGTCAGATTGACTTCATAGCCATAGCGACGGCTCGGGGGACCCGCCGCATCCTGGCCGACATCCGGATCAATGATAGTTTCGGACTGCTGCCACAGGTTATATACGGCGAGCGTCAGTGTGATATCGCGCTGCGGTTGCGCACGTAGGCCCACCTCCTGGCCCTCCTGCCTCGCAAGTAGCGGTGTATGGGGCAGCCCCAAATCGACGCTCGTGTCCTGATTTACACCGCGCAGATCGGCACTATGAAAGCCGCGTCCGGCGCTTAGGTAAAATTCTAGATAGTCCGTCGGTGTATAGATGACGCTGCCCTTGGGTTGGAACAGCGACTGCTCCGCCGTGCCTCCATTGGTATACCCGGCGGTCTCGTGCAGGGCCGCGAGATAGTCGATGTCGGTGCCGTGCTGAAAGTCGTCGCGAAATCCGAACACGCTGCGCAGCGTTGCGCCCCAGTGCGTGGTTGCCTGCATATATGCCGCACCGGCGAAGAGGTAGACCTGATCGGAATTGGAAAACGACGGGGGATCATTCAACGCGGCCAGCGGCACGCGATCCTCGCTCGGCAAACGCCCGACGCCCAGTACGTCATAACGCGCGAAGACACCCACCGAAATCTCGTTTTCAATTTTTCCTAAGGCCATTGGCAGCGTGTAATCTGCCGCGCCGCCCGTCACGCGACGGTTCTCAAACTGGTCCTCCTGATCGCCGTGAACAGGATCGATACGATAGTGCGTGAAGTCATTCCACAAATGCAGCTGGTTGTATATGTAGAAGGCGCTCGTCGAGAATTGTCCGTCGCCGAGGGCCTCATGCGATTGAAATGAGAGACTGGCGCGCTGGGCGCGGCCGCCGTCGGTCGGATTGAGCGTGCCGAAACGGTTTGGCACAAACCCATCCTCGATAGCCCGTATCGGAATGTCAGTCGTATTGGTCCACAGCTGGTGATAGTACATGCCAGTGATGGAATAGCCGTTGCGCTCGTCGCCCCCGCTGTAGCGCAGCACTTCGTTGACCTTGCGGGCATCATCCGGAGTGACAAACGGGCCGTCGTAGTGCTGCACTTCGGTGGCAGCCAACAGGTGGCCGTTTCCAAGCGCACTTGAGCCCGCGGCCAGGAGGCGCTGGAAATCTAACGTGCCTGCGGATGCGATCAGCTGATCGGGAATCGTGTCACGATAGTCGACCCGAACGGATCCGACGGCGCCAAAGTCCCCGACACTCGGGTAATAGGTCCCCTTCGTAAACGAGATTTCGTCCGCGATCTCCGGGATCATGAAATTGAGATCCGTATAACCCTGACCGTGCGCATGCGTTGGCTGGTTGATCGGCATGCCGTCGACAAATGTCGCAAGATCCGTCCCGTGATCGAGGTTATAGCCGCGCATCAGGAACTGGTTCGCCTTACCCTCGCCGCTGTGCAAAGTCACGATCAGACCTGGAACGGTCTCGAGGAACTGACCCGGACGATATGCGGGTGTGAGCTGGATCTCCTCATCGGCCACCACGCCGACGCTTGCCGTCTCCGCCAGACCCAAAAGCTCAATCCGCTTGGCCGTTACGGTAATTTGATCGATGAGTGGCATTGCCGCAGCAAGTTCCGTTTCCGGCTCTGCGCTTGCCTCTGCGCCGGAAAATGCACTGACTGCACCTATGCCGCACAGGAGTGCGATGCGGCAAAAGCGCCAGCTGGCACTACGATTAATCCGATCAAGGGTCGCGCACCTATGCGCGTGCTGCTGCACGAAACGCACTCGAAGCGAGGTCTTAGCGGCGCACTTCATCTTTTTGGAAAGCCTTGATCGCCGTGAGGTAAGACGATCCCTTAATTCGTCATACCAACGATACGAACGGCGGTGCTGATTGGATGCAGGTCGACTACCGTGATCGGCCGCTGGCGCGGCTGCGACAGATGCTAGGTGCGGATGCCGAGCGCCGGCCCGCTTCGCTGCCGATCAAGTGTAGGGACGAGCGTGGATATGGCGGTGCTTTACAGCGGATGCCGCCGTATCGATCGGGACGGGATAGAAATTCCCGTGGCGCACCCCGTTCTGCGCCATGACTGCTTGCGCGAACTGCGTGACTGTCTGCGTAGGGCCGCGCAGTATCACCGTCTCGATGCAGTTGTCGTGATCAAGATGAGCATGCATTGCCGAGACTGTGATGTCGTGGTGGTCATGCTGCATGCTTGTCAGTCGGCGAGAAAGCTGGCGCTCATGGTGGTTGTACACGTAGCTGAGGGCGCCGACGCAATACTTCGCCGTACCTTCCTGGAGGCGCTCTTCTCCTAAGGCACCTCGCAGTAAATCGCGGAATGCCTCGGACCGGTTGCCGTAGCCCTTCTCTTTGACCAGTCGGTCGAAAGTATCGGCGAGCGCATCGTCGACAGATATCGTGATTCGACGCATGGGAAATCTCCGTGGGTGACGCGAGCATAGCACCCGTTGAGAGGCCAGCCGGGAACCGCAAAATCAATTCGATGGTGCGCCTGTTGGGCCGAACCTGATCGGCCATTCGGACTGGTCCTACAGGCCGGCGTTTCTAGCAATGGTTCGTCCGATACCCGACCAATCGATGTCCTCGCCTTCCGTGGCGATGGTCTGCAGCAGGTGATCGCGCAGGAGACTGAGCAGGGGCATCGGTACGCGCTCGCCTTCCGCTGCTTGACTCACCAGCCGCATGTCCTTCAGGCCAAGCGGCGCGGCAAAACCCGCCGGCCGAAATCTTTCCTCCGCTAGAATGGCGCCATAGGTCCGAAAGACCGGCGCATCGAACAGAGTGCCGGTCAATACCTCCAGCAGCTTCGCCTTCGGGACGCCGCCCTTCGCGCCGAGCGTCATCGCTTCTCCCATGGATTCAATCGCGCCGAGAATCATGAAATTGCCACACAGCTTCACAAGATTTGCGGCGGAAGGTGTGTCCCCCACGTGGAACACCCGCTGACTGATCGCTGCGAACAGCGGTTTTACGCTGTCCAAGTCCGCCGCGGCGCCAGCGGCAACTACAAAGAGTTTCGCGGCGGCCGCGGCGTCGGGCCGGCCAAAGACAGGCGCCGCCAGAAAGCGTTGCCGCCGTTCCGCATGGCGCGCCGCGACGTCTTCGGCTGTGGCGACGGCAATCGTGCTCATCGAGATATGAAGCGCACCGGGTCTGAGGCCTGCCAGAACGCCATCGTCACCGGACAATATAGCGTTCAAGGCTGCATCGTCGGCGACCATACTCAGGATAACGTCGCTGGAAGCGGCGGCCTCCTTGGGGCACGCAGCGAGCGTGGCGCCAGCCTGGATCAAGGGGCGGGCTTTTTCCGCCGACCGGTTCCAAACGGTGACATCATGCCGCGCACGTACAAGATTCGCTGCGATTGCAGCGCCCATGCGTCCAAGTCCGAGAAAACCGATTTTCATCATTGCCCCTCGCCGTAACAGATCCTCGGTTTACGCGCTGCAGAGCGAGTGGCGCCAAGGAATTGTTCACAACCCACATTTGAGCTTGAGCCTTAGCCTGGAGTCTCGAACCGCCCCGCTCGATAGTCTGCATACGCCTGACGGATCTCCTCCGTCGAGTTCATGACGAACGGTCCGTGCGAAATGACCGGCTCGTCTATCGGGTCGGCATGTCCGAATAGGACAACCGCCTGTGTGGTCGATTCGATTTCAATCGCAGCGCCTTCGCTGAGCTCGACGAGATTGAATGCTCGCACAGCGGTTCCGGCGACGTTCAGCTGGCCGCTTACGGTGTACAGAAAAACGTCGCGTCCGGCTAGCCCCTCGAAGCTCACACGCCCTCCGGCGCGCAATTCAATCGTGACCATGAACACGCCGGTGAGCGAATGCACCGGCCCCTCTTTCCCCTGCCAGGTTCCAGAGATGAGATTGACTGTCGTGCGGCCCTCGTCGCCGCGAATGGCAGGAATGGCATCCCGCTGCATGCCAACATACTGCGGTGGGGTTTTCTTCAGACGCGCCGGGAGGTTGACCCACAGTTGCAGGATTTCGAGCGGTCCGCCGTCGCGCTTGAAACTTGCAGGCGAAATCTCCTCGTGAATGAGCCCGCTACCGGCCGTCATCCACTGCACTCCGCCTGCATCGATGATGCTCTCATGTCCGGCGGTGTCGCGATGCGCGAGTACGCCTTGAAGAATGAAGGTGATGGTTTCGAAGCCGCGGTGCGGATGTGGGCCGAATGGCAGCCCATCATTGCCAGGTGCAAAGTTCTGCGGGCCATGGTGGTTGAGAAACAGAAACGCGCCCAGACGGTCAAGCCCGGGTCCGGGGACCGGCCGGCGGGTCGTCAGATTGCCTATATCGTCGCTGTGCGCCGCGTGGCAGCGCAACACGCCCCTGAACGCGGGCACGTCCACTGAATGGATCGCGATCGGATCGCTCGCCGGAAAGGTCTCATCAAGCGCTTCATCCAGACGCGCATCGAGCGCTTCGGCGTCTTCGGGCTGTTCTGTCATGGGTTGCTTCGTGGGGCGCCGCACCGAATGCTAATCGGTTTTTCACGGAGCGCTCGAATATTTTCGCGCATGGCGTACCCGTGCGGACCGCGACGAAAAAAGGGGCACCTTACTCGTGGGTTCCGTGGTCTTTCTGCAGCTTCCTCAAGCTCAAGGTCGCGGATCAGGTTCCGAGAGTTCGCGTGCGGGCGGCGGACGCCAAGTGCTGGCGTACGATGTAGGCAAGCGCAATGATTGCGACGCTCACCGTGCTCCAGAAAAGCTGTTTTCGCAACTCGGGCGTAATCGCCATCAAGATCAGCACTGCGCAGATGCCGGCGATTACCGCCCAGCTGAGCCACGGAAACAGCCACATTTTGAGCCCCAAATGCACACCTTCGCGCTCGAGCCGGTGGCGCAGACGAATCTGTCCAAGTGCGATGACCATGTAGATCATCAATATGATGGCGCCTGAGGTATTGATAAGAAACAGGAAAACCCCATTGGGCGAGATGATTGACGCGGTTGCCGCCAGGAAGCCCACCGCACTGCCTAAAATGATGCCGAGCCGTGGCACCCGGTTGCCCGCGGTGGCGGCGAAGGATTTCGGCGCGTCGCCGCTCCTGGCGAGCTCATGCAGCATGCGCGAAGTAATGTAGATTCCGGAGTTGAGGCAGGAGAGTACCGCCGTAAGAACGATGACCGACATTACTGCGGCGGAGCCGGGAATATGCATCACGTTCAGCGCGACGATGAATGGTGAATATCCGATCGGCAATGTCCGCCAAGGTACGACGGCAATGACCACCGCAATGCTGAGTACGTAGAAGATCAGAATGCGCAGGGCCACGGTGCGCACTGCACGTGCGATGTTCTCCGCCGGGCGCGTGGACTCTACCGCGGCGATGGTTGCGACCTCGCTGCCCATCATGGAAAAAATGACGATCGGAATGGCAGCGAGGACCGCTTGCAGGCCGTTCGGAAATACGCCTCCGTCGCCCGTCAACGTCTGATAAGTGTGACTCAGCGCCGGGCCGAAGAACGCGAGGAACGCGATGCCGATCACGATGAACGCACTGATGCTCGCGACTTTCAACAGCGCGAACCAGAACTCCAACTCGCCGTAGGTCCTGACCGAAAAGAGGTTGGTGGCGGTCATCGCCGCGACCAAGACCAATCCGATCTCCCAAACGGGCGCGTCAATGCCTGAGTGCTGCAGCCATGGTTGCAGCAGTTTGGCCCCGGCGATCGTCTCAACGCCGACCGTGATCACCCAAAAATACCAGTAGAGCCAGCCGGTCATGAATGCGGCCCAGCGTCCGAGTCCAAGTGCGGCATACTCCGCAAAAGTGCCGAGACCTGGTCTCGCATGCGCCATCTCGCCCAACATGCGCATGATAAAAAAGACGAGCAGGCCGCCGAGCGCATAACTCACAAGCACGCCTGGTCCGGCAATGTTGATGGCAGCGCTGCTGCCGACGAAGATGCCGGCGCCGATGATGCCTCCCAGGGCAATCATCGTCACATGGCGTGGCCGCAGCGTATGCGCAAGCGCTCCCACCGTCGGTGCCGCTACTGCCGCAGCGCTCTGCATCAGATACGCTCGCCCGCGCTGTCTGGGTGCATTTTTGCGTTTATCATTGTTCTATATGGTGCGTGTCGCCTGTCAGCGCGTCGCCCCGATCATAAAGTCTTGACCGCGAGCATGAAGACCCCACCCAGGACGATCGATGGGACCGCTTTTCCTGATCATCCCGTAGGTGCTCTGCTTACTGCAAGCCCAGTGTACGATGGGGACCACTAGACGCGGCTTTGCACAAACCAAAGCTGCCATGCGCGCATGACTGCGGAAGTAGAGCCAGAAATTGATTCTTGACCTAAGCCTTCAAGGGCGGTGAGATCCACTCGCATGAACACCGTCAACTTTGTACGCGTGCAGCGGCCGCCGCGCATATACACGTTGAGCGCCGGGCTGCGGTCGACACTGCGCACAGCGGCCGCACTACTGCTTTTAGTGTTCGGTCTATGCGCGTGCGGCGCGCAGCCTTCCCCAGTTGCAGCGCCCGCTCCGCCAGCGCCGCCCCGTCCGAGCGCCGGCAATCTTGATGCCGCGCGGCTGGCGCACGCATCGGACGAGCCGGATCAGTGGTTCACGCCAGGCAGGGACGGCGCAGGCAGTTATTACTCGCCACTTCGTGACATCAACGCGGAAAACGTCGCGCGGCTTGGCTTCGCCTGGCAATACCACCTCGGGACGCGACGCGGACTCGAGGCGACTCCGATCGTAATCGATGGAGTGATGTACGCCGTCGGCAATTTCGGCCGGGTGTACGTTGTCGATGCAGCCTCTGGGCGTGAACTTTGGACCTACGATCCGCAAGTCGACGGTCAATGGGGCCGCTATGCCTGTTGCGATGTGGTCAATCGCGGGCTCGCCGTATGGAAGGGACGTGTCTACGTCGGCGCGCTCGATGGCTACCTGCACGCTCTCGATGCGGCCACGGGTCGACGGCTGTGGAAGGTAGATACGTTGCCCGCCCGCGGCCCGACAACACCCTACACTGTATCGGGAGCGCCAGTCATCGCCGGCGGCCTTATTATCGTGGGCAGCGGCGGCGCCGACTTTGCCGGCGGCCGCGGCTATGTCGGCGCCTACGATCTCGAAACCGGCGCTCTACGCTGGCGCTTTTATACGGTGCCGCACGATCCGAAGCTCGGGCCCCAGGAGCAGGGCCATCTAACTGCCGCCGTGAAGACATGGGATCCCCGCCATCGATGGGACGCGGGCAGCGGTGGCACCGTGTGGGACGGAATCAGCTACGACCCGGACCTGAAGCTCATCTATATCGGTACGGCCAACGGGGCGCCGTACAACATCAAAGAAGGGGGCCGTCATGGCGGCGACGATCTTTATACGGCGGCAATCGTTGCCATTCACCCTGAAACGGGTGAGCTCGCCTGGTACTACCAAGCCACTCCGGGTGATCGCTGGGACTACGACAGCACACAGAAAATGATCCTCGCCGACCTCGACTTGGGTCAGGGGTCGCGCAAAGTACTCATGCAGGCGTCGAAAAACGGGTACTACTATGTACTCGATCGGATGACGGGTCAGCTGCTCTCGGCCAACAACTTTGCGTTCGTGAATTGGACCAAGGGCATCGATCCGAAGACGGGCCGGCCGGTTCCGAATCCGGCCGCCGACTACACGACGCACGCGACGCTGTTGTTCCCGGCCAATTCGGGCGCGCACAGCTGGCAACCCATGTCGTATGACCCGCAGACCCGCCTGACGTACATCCCGACCATGGAATGGCCGATGGTGTACATGGACTCGGCAAAGCAGCGCGCCGGGCTCATCGAAGGCTGGTTCACGGTGCCGGCGTTCACGCCGGAGGACTACGATCCCAAGGAACTTAAGAGCCTCTACGGGCCGTTGCCTACACTACAGTCGCTCGATCGAGGACTGCCACCGGCCAAGAGTCGAGGCTTCCTGCGTGCCTGGGACCCGGTACACCAACATCTCGCCTGGGAAGTGCCGACCTCCAGCGATTGGGATGGCGGCGTGCTTTCGACGGGGGGAGGGCTCGTGTTTCAGGGCGATGCGGCAGGCTACCTAAACGTCTATGCGGCCGATAGCGGCAAGCGTCTGGCGCGCGTAGAGCTCGGGACGAGCGTGCTTGCAGCCCCGATGACGTACCGGGTTGCGGGGGTCCAATACGTCGCAGTGCTCGCCGGCTACGGCGGCAACGCAGTCAACTACCCGCTCCCCAAGGACTCGGCCGCGTACACACGCGACAACGAGGGACGGATTATCGCCTTTAAACTTGATGGCGGTGCCGTGCCGCTGCCGCCCGTCCTCAGCGAAGCGGCCCTCCCCGTACCGCCGCCGCGCGAAGGGCCGCCGGCAAAAATCGCCGCTGGCGAGGTCCTCTACAATCGCTTTTGTGGGCGCTGTCACATGCTCGGTCGGGGTGTATTACCCGATCTGCGCCGTCTCACCGCGGATCAGCACAAGATGTTCTACGACATCGTGCTGAACGGAGCGCTCGTGCCGCTTGGCATGGGCCGGTGGGATGACGTGCTGTCGCGCGCCGATGCCGAGTCAATTCATGCCTATATCGTCGACGAGGCCTGGAAGGCGTATGCGCCGCATTGAGACTGAATCATTTGCCGCAGCGCTCCTTTGCATCATCGGCGGCATTGTTGCGCTCGATGGGACTGCATTCGCGACCCCGCAGCCAAAGTTTCGGCTGACGAGCGCGGATTTGCCGCCTGACAAGCTCTTTAGCGAGCGGTTCGTCGCGAACGACTTCGGTTGCCACGGCGGCAATGAGTCCCCGGCCCTGCAGTGGAGCGGCGCGCCGCCGGGTACCAAGAGCTTTGCGGTGACGATGTACGATACGTACAAGCCGCCGCAGTCGGGCTGGTGGCACTGGATCGTGTACGACTTGCCGGGAGCGACCGTCGGACTGCCGCGACAAGCCGGCGCCGCCGGCGGAGCCGGCCTGCCGTCCGGAGCCAAGCAAGGCCTACCGGATGGCGATGCACCGCAGCCCCACTATTACGGTCCGTGTCCGGATCCGGGTGACCCGCCGCATCACTATGTGATTACGGTCTACGCACTCAGCGTCGATCATTTGGATTTGCCGTCTACTGCAACTGCGGCCGACGTGGACTACGTCATCGCTGGGAAGATGATCGGCAAGGCGTTCATCATGCGCCCCTATCAGCGGCCGGTGACCATCGGAAAATAAAGCAGGTTCTCGGCGCCTCACGCCGGGCCGATCGTCAGCAGTTCCTCGAAGAATCCGCCAAACATCCGCGCACGATCGACAAAGTGGATTTCCAGAATCCAATGGCGTGACGCACCGGCTGCATCGCGCTCCCGCAGCTTGATGGAGTTGTCGTGACGAATGGAGAATCGCCGTACCGGGCCAACGTCCTTCTCGTGCGGAAAATGCCCGATTAGATGTCCTGCGGTGCTATTGCCAAATTCCCAGCCCGCAGCGGTGGCGAGCCCGCTTACATAGTCGTATAGCGCCCCAGCGGTGAGCTCCGGGTCGGCAAGGTAGAGTTGTTTGCCCTTACGGAAGGCCGCTGCAATATCGCGGACCAGCTGATGCTTGCGCAGATCCGTGCCAAGCACGTAGGTACGTCCGAAGTCGGCTTCCCACTCTTCGAACAGCGGTCCAAAATCAAGATACACAACATCGTCCGCGCCGACGCGCCGGTCAGGCGGATCGTCATAATAGGTGAGCATTGTATTCTCGCCGCACCGGACGACGCGCTTGTGCCAGTGACGGCGCACGCCGAAGCGCTGGTTGGCGAGCTCATGGATTTCATTGCTGAGCTCGCTCTCGAGGGCACCGGCGCGGATGAGCCCGGTGGCGACGACCTCTGCGAATAGGTTCTCGGCTTTGCGCTGCGCGGAGGCCAGCGCTTCCTCTACTGTTGGCAAAGATTTTGCTTCCCGTGTCTTGCAATGCGTGTCACAACGACGACGTATGGACGCGCGCAGTCTCTATGGCTCCAGAGCAATGTGCAGCAGTCGCGCGCAGGGCTTTCCCAATTTTCTAGCGTGGGCGATCGAATGTGGATCGGGGCATGATAGCGCAATCGCCGGCTCGGCGATTCGGTCTTGGGCTTTGTTCCGGACGGGACTTTTTCACGCTTGATTTATGACCAGTGTCTGGTAACTAATATCTCTCAAGTGCAGGCGGCCAGGCGCATCCATCTAAGGAGGAAGCGGACTGGCCCTGATCGAGTGGCCCATCTGCGCGATTGCTGAAGAGGACAGGAGAGGAGAAAATTGTGACGAAGATGCGCGCGGTGCAGGTCTCCCAATCGAATGGCCCGTTTGAGCTTGTTGAGCGTGAGATTCCGGAGCCCGGGGTCGGAGCGGTGCGCATTAAAGTCGAGGCTTGCGGCATTTGCCACAGCGACTCGCTTGTCAAAAGCGGGGCGATGCCCGGGCTGCGCTACCCGCGAGTTCCCGGCCATGAAGTGGTTGGCACCGTTGAAGCGCTCGGCCGCGGCGTCACCGACGTGACGGTGGGTCAACGGGTGGGTGTGGGTTGGCACGGCGGATATTGCGGTCACTGCGACGCGTGTCGGCACGGCGATTTTTTCGCCTGCCGGTCAGGGCTCATTACCGGCCTGACACATGACGGCGGCTACGCCGACTATATGGTCGCGCACTCAAGCGCGCTGGCTCTGCTGCCCGAAGGGCTTTCCGCTGTGGAGGCGGGACCGCTCGTGTGCGCTGGAGTCACAACCTTTAATGCCCTGCGCAACAGCGGCGCTCGACCCGGTCAGACCGTCGCGATTCTGGGTATCGGCGGACTAGGTCATCTGGGCGTGCAGTTTGCGGCCAAGATGGGCTTTAGAACGATTGCCATCGCCCGCGGCAGCGATAAGGAGGCGCTCGCGAAAAAATTCGGAGCTCATCAATACATCGACAGCCAAACGCAGGACGTTTCTGCGGAGCTCCTTAAGATCGGCGGTGCCAAAGTCATCCTGGCAACCGTGACGAATGGCGAGGCAATGACTGCAACCCTAGGCGGCCTGGCAATTCACGGGAAATTACTCATCGTAGGAGCGCCGCACGAGCCGCTCAAAATTCCAGCACTGCTTCTGATCGGCGGCCGCCGCTCGGTCATGGGATGGTATTCAGGGACGGCGATCGATTCTCAAGAAACGCTGAAGTTCAGTCTGCATACCGGCGTCAAAGCCATGACCGAAGTCTTTCCGCTCGAGCGCGCCGCCGAGGCCTACGAACGCATGATGAGCGGCAAAGCGCGCTTTCGCGTGGTTCTGACGACGGAGCGTTAGTCCGCGCGGAATAAGCGGGCAGGGCGTCTTGCCTTCAGGCCGCGATTATCGGTCCCTGGACGGCGCGCGCAACGACGATCTCGTCACCCGTCTTATATTGGAATAGATCGATCCGCATCACCCGAAGGTGAATGCGTATGCTCGTGCGCCGGCCTCCAAAAACTCGATGGTAAACGTATGCTCCGTCACGCTGCCGGGTTGGCGAATGAGCTGGTAAAGGCGTTGCTCGCGAATGACTCCCGTTCCACTCGAGTCGATGTCCACACCGTGGCTGGCAGCCGGAATATCGCCATCGAGCGTCACGCGAAATCGGATCGGTTCGCCGCTCGGCCCCGGACCTAGTACGAGGTGCAGATCACGAGCTTGAAATCTGAAGACAATTGTCCCCGGAGCGCTCTGCAGCGTCGCGCTTTCCTCACCCACGAGCCAGGTACCGCTCAGCGCCCAATCATTGAGTTTTGGATTCGGTGGCGCGCTGTACGCCTTTGATTGACCTGGTGCGAAATCTGATGGCGAAACAAAATGTTGCGCCTTTGCATAACCCACGTAAGTCTCGGGCGAGCGCCTGTCCGCTGTGTCCGCCGCTGCCTCAACGCCCGTTGCACGCGTGCCGGCAGTGGCGAGTTGCGGTAAATCTTTGGCGCCGCTCTCGATGAGTAGTTGACGAATGATGCTTTCCGAGCCGTCGTAGTCGCCTTCGCCAAAGTGATGAGCGCGAACGCGGCCGAGCGCATCGATGAAATAGTGTGCTGGCCAGTACTGATTATTGAATCCACGCCAGATCGCATAGTCATTGTCGAGGGCTATCGGATAGGTGATCCCCAAATCCCGCACCGCGCGGCGCACGTTATCCAAGTCCTTCTCGAATGCAAATTCCGGTGCATGCACACCGATCACCACCAATCCGTTCTTCCGGTACCTCGCGTCCCAGCCCTTCACATAGGGCAGCGAGCGCAGGCAATTGATGCAGGAATACGTCCAGAAATCGATCACGACTACCTTTCCGCGCAAGCTGCTTCGCGTCAGCGGCGGTGAGTTAAGCCACGCCGTCGCGCCATCGAGCGAAGGTAATTGTCCCTCGACGGGAAGATCCGGCGACGCTGCATCGCCCACCGCGCCCCCCATGGCGGCCATGCCCGTGTTTGCACGCGCATCTGAGCCGCGTGGAGCGATACTCGTAATGAGAAATTGCTCAATTCGCGTCGTACTCGCCGACGAAACCTGAGTAAGAAATCCGCTGTCCCAGCCAAAGGCGATTGCCGCGACCGCCGCCAGGACGGCAACGCCCAGGCCGCGTCGTATCCACTCGCCCGTCCCGAGCCCGCGTTTCAAAGCCGCAAATAGTCGGCCACCGGCGAAGAGCGCTATCGCAAGCGAAGTCGCAGCGCCGCCTGCAAACGCGAACAACAAAAGCGTGGTCCGGGCGTTAGGGCCGAAGATAGCTGCGCCCGTGAGGACAAGTCCGAGAATTGGGCCGGCACAGGGTGCCCACAGCAGGCCCGTCGCCACCCCCAAGAGGAGCGAGTGAGTCATGCCCGAGTTTGGACCGGAGCCGGAAGGCTGCCGCGTCAGGCGATTTCCGAGAGCGACGAACGGCTGCGCGAGCCAATCAGCCGCGCGCCTCGACAGAAGAGTCAGCGCAAATGCGGCCATTAACACCAGAGCGATGCTGCGACCGTATTGATTGACGTGTACAGCCCACGATCCTCCGACCGCGGCGAGCGTCGCAACCGCGGCAAATGTCAGTGCCATTCCCGCGAGCAGGGGCAGGCCGCTTTTGAGAAAGGGTCGTTCCGCGCGCGCAAATACGAACGGCAGTACCGGCAGAATGCACGGGCTCAGTATCGTCAGCATCCCGCCGAGAAACACCAGGCCCGTGAGAATCATCGATACCTCTGCGTGAATTGGCGGCACGCAATCCTAGGTAAAAGCTGACTGGCGCACGGCATGCCCCTGATTAATGGCATGGATGAGTCCACTCAGAAATTGGATTTGACGACATTAACCACGCTCTGCGCCCTGGGTCGTATTTCAACTCAGGAAGTTTTCTTCATGGCCAAAGTGCTGTGTGTTCTATGTGAAAATACCTTGGGGTGGTTGTTCCTGAGCGCGAGCCGATACCGCCCCTCGCGAGGGAACTGCTTAACGTCGCCAATACGCTCGACATTTCCGCGACAACAGCGGAACACACGGCGCAGTCGTGGCCGCCGGCAAGGAGCAGTCCTGCTCGTGACGGATGATGATCTCCGGGGCTACTTGCTGCTCTTCTGCCTCGGCCAAACAGCAACTTCCGCGATCATAGGCGGCTTCGATAATCGGTCTGCACCTTCCTGATCTTCTTGTTCGTGCCGAAGAAGGCGTGGCGCGACATGTCGGCGGTATATTTGCTCGCTTCAGGATGTCGGCCGAGACCTTCGGCAAGTGCGCGAATATGGTGTGGCCCCGCGCCGCAGCAGATTCCTAGATAGTTGACGCCGAGCGCGAACGCCTCGCGTCCGAAGTCATACATTTCCGAGCGCGTGCCCACAAAGGGATCGAGTCCAGTGGGAAACGCGCGCGCATCGCCGCAGCACGGATCTGTCAGCGACATGAATGAGGGCTGCGCGGGCGTCGTTCGATAGGGCACCGGCAACGCCGCAACATGGCATTTCACCGCTTTGCGTATCTCCCTGATCAACGGCATCATGGTGGCCGGGCCGCGATGACAATTGAGGCCTACGACTTCGGCTCCCGCGTCCTCCAGGCGCTTGCAGGCTTCGGCCGCTGACCAGCCGTCACGCAGCTGCTCTTCGCGGTGGATCGATACGGTAATGACGGCAGGGACCTTCGAATACTTTCTAATGGCTTCGAGCGCGAGCAGCGCCTCGGCGCCCCACGAATACGTCTCGGCGACAATGTAATCCACACCGGCATCAGCTGCCCAACCCACCTGCTCCGCAAAGATCTTGTTGACTTCCTTGATGGCCTTTTTGTCGGCCGGATCATAGACATTCGTGTTGCAAATATCACCGGCAAACAAAGTGCCGGTCTCGCGGGCTACTTTTTTGGCGATGCTGAGCGCCATGCGATTCATCGGCAGCAGGTCCTTCTCACGGCCGATCACGCGCAGTTTTTCGCGGTGGACATAGTAAGTCAGCGCTTGGGTCACATCCGAGCCTGCGTGAACGAAGTCGCGATGCAATTGCTCAACGACCTCCGGGTGCTCGATGAGCACTTCAGGAACGAAGGCGCCGGCCTGTAAGTAGCCGCGCCGTTCGAGCTCGAATACGTACCCTTCGGCACAGATCACCGCTCCCTTGGCGAGGCGCGCCATGAGACCTGGTTCCTTGGCGCGTGCTGCGCCCGGCGACTTGCGGGATTTTGCTACCGGTTTCTTATGCGCTCGTGAGGTCATATGGGTCTCCAAGGGTTTGATTGCCATGCGCAAGAGTGATTTGAGTGGCGGCCGCGGGCGTCAGGATCGCATGCGTAAGCCCTGCGGATCGAATGCAGCGGCATCCAGGCGCCGCGCCGCGCGGCGCGCGCCGATGATTTCGACTTCGAAGCCGCCGTCTGCGTCGGCCAGTTCAGCCGGGATGTACCCGAGAGCGATTGAGGCCTGCGCGCTGTGGCCGTAGCCCCCGGAGGTAACGGCGCCGACGACTTTGCCGTCATGCCAAATCGGCTCATCACCGCTCGCATCGGCGTCTGCGGCGGCGACGGAAAACGCGACGAGCCGCACGCCACCGGCGGACTCCTTGGCGTCGGCGGCTGCGGATCGCCCGATGAAGTCGGACTTTTTCAGGTCGACAAAGCGCCCGAGCCCGGCTTCATACGGCCCATAGATCGGCCGATATTCGCGCGCCCAGGTACCGAAACTTTTTTCGAGTCGCATGGCGTTCAGCGCGCGTGCGCCCACCAACTTCATCCCATGAGCGGCCCCGGCCGCGACGAGCAGATCGTAAAGTGCGCGCTGATAGTCACTCGTGACCCAGATTTCGTAGCCGAGATCGCCGGTGAAGGATACGCGTCCAACCAATGCGGGCACCATGCCGACGTCCATCCGCTTGAACGACAGGAACGGGAATGCGGCGTTGGACAAATCGTCGCGCACCAGGCCTTGCAGGAGCGCGCGGGCGCGCGGCCCGGCGACCGACAAGCCGACGTATTCGGTAGCGCACGGGCGTACGCGGACTCCGGTTGCGGGCAGATGGCGCTCAAACCACCGCACGTAATAGTTCTCGGCGGCATAGGTGCCGATTAGAAAGACGTGGTTGTGCTCGAGGCGGCATATGGTGAAATCGCCAATGAGTTTGCCGCGCTCGTTGAGCATGGGCGTAAGCCCGATGCGGCCGACGTCGGGCAGATGGTTCGCCATCACATGGGCGAGCCACTCGGCGGCGCCGGGCCCGTCGATCTCAAATTTTCCGTAGGTGGAGATTTCCAGCAATCCCGCCGCATTGCGTACGCTTGCACACTCCGCCGCGACGTACTCGTGCGCATTCGAGCGGCGAAAGGTGATGGTTTCCGCGGCCACGACGCCCGGCGGCGCGAACCACAGGGCGTGCTCCAAGGCGCAATACTCGCCGAACACGGCGTTCTGCGCCGTCAGCCGGTCGTAAATCGGCGTCGTGCGCAAGGGCCGCGCGGCCTCGAGCTCCTCGTTCGGAAAACGGATCCGGAAGCGCCGCGAATAGTTCTCTCTGACCTTTGCGTTTGTGTAGGCGAGGGTCGCCCAGGAGCCGTAGCGCGCGACGTCCATGCCCCAGATGTCCGCGCCCGGATCGCCATCTACCATCCAATGTGCGAGTGCAAGACCGACTCCGCCGCCCTGACTGAAGCCCGCCATCACTCCGCAGGCAACCCAGAAGTTCTTGAGCCCCTTGATGGGGCCAATCAGTGGGTTGCCGTCCGGAGCGAAGGTGAACGGGCCATTGATCACCTTTCTGATACCCACAGTCCCCAGCGCCGGGAAGTGCTCAAAGCCCACCTCAAGACTTGGGGCGATGCGCTCCAGATCGTTGGGCAGCAGATCCTGTCCGAAATCCCACGGAGTCGTCTGCGGCGACCACGGCGCCCCCGCACGCTCGTAGGTTCCCATCAGCATGCCGCCGCGCTCTTGGCGCAGGTAGATCTCACCCTCGAAGTCGATGCAATGCAGCTGCTCGGGCCGGCCGGCAAGCTGCTGGATGTCATCGGTGAGTATGTACTGGTGCTGCATCGCAAGGATGGGCAGCTCGAGACCCACCATGCGGCCGACCTCGCGCGCCCAGAGCCCACCGGCGTTTACTACGTGCTCGGCGTGGACGCTGCCATGCTCGGTAATGACGTCCCAACTGCCATCCGCACGCGCCCGCAGCTCTGTCACGCGCGTGCGCCGCACGACTTCCGCTCCTGCGATTTCAGCGGCTTTGGCATAGGCGTGCGTAACGCCGTACGGATCCACATGACCCTCGATCGGGTCATACATGGCACCGGTGAAGTGCCGCTTCTCCATCAGGGGAAAGAGCCTTGCCGCCTCATCGACCGAGATGATTTCAAGGTCCATGCCGAGATAGCGACCGCGGGCGTGCGCCATCTTCAGCCAGTCCAGGCGCTCCTGCGTACCGGCGAGCATGATGCCCCCGGTGACATGCACGCCGCAGGACTGACCCGATATCCTTTCTATTTCCTGGTAGAGCTGGATTGTGTACTGCTGCAGCTTTGCGACGTTCGGGTCACCATTGATGGTGTGCATGCCTCCTGCGGCGTGCCAAGTGGAGCCTGAGGTCAGTTCGGCTCGTTCAATGAGCAGCACGTCCTTCCAGCCGGCCTTCGTCAGGTGATACAGAACGCTCACGCCAACGACTCCGCCCCCGATCACCACGGCTTGCGCATGCTTCTTCATTACTCAATCCCGATCGATGTACACGAGTGCCTCTCCGAGCGTCGCTGCTAAGAGCTCCCGGCCGTGAAGCCGCGCGCACGGCTCGCGTCGTTCATGTGTTGGAGACCGCGAGGCGCAGCGGTACGTCTGCGAACCCCGGGCGATTGCCGAAGCGTTCGATCAGCCAGGAGCGAAACAGAGCGATGGCGGTATCGCTCAAGCCTTCCGGATGAGTAATCAGGTAGTAGCCGTAGCCATCGTCGAGACTGGCATCGAAGGGTCTGACGAGACGGCCGGCGCGGATCTCCTCGATGAAGAGGTTCGGATCGACGAGCACTATTCCTGTGCCGCTCAGGGCGTATTGGACGGCAAGGACGGCGGTATCAAAAACCAGGCTGCCGTCAAAATTCACCGCGCCAATGCCGACCTGACGCCCAAACTGAGTCCACATGTGATGACGCGGAAGATCGGCGATGCGCACGTGCACGACCTCGTTGGCGGCGATGAACTGCGCCAAATCCTTGCCCGCGTGACGCGCAGCGACGTCGGGGTGGCAGAGCACGCTCAGGCGCACCGGCCAGAGCAGATCGGTGACCAGATCCGTAACCGTTGGCTTCGAGTAAACTACTGCCACGTCGACATCCGAAAGGGGCGGTCCGACGCCGTGGGCGCTGACGAGGTCAATGGTTACTTCGGCACTCGCGCGGCGGAAGTCGCGCAGAATCGGTACTGCCAACTGCACCGCGAAACTCGGTGGCATCTGGACACGCAAGGTGCGCGCGATTGGCGCACCCTCGTTGCGCAAATCATCGAGTGCATACTCCAGACGGTCAAAGGACTTCATGATCGCCGGCAGCAGGTAGTGACCCGCCTTGGTGAGTACCAGAGCGTGAGGACGGCGCTCAAAGAGTTGCTGACCGAGGAGCTTCTCCAGCGCGATGACATGCCGCGAGAGTGCGCTCTGCGAGATTAGTAGCGCGTTGGCGGCCGCTGTGAAGCTGCCGTGTTTGGCGACGCCCTCAAATGCCCGTAAGGCATTTAAGGGAAGCCAGCGTCGATCAATCGGTGAGTCACTCATGCTTATCCTTCCCCCGGCGGCTATTCGAATGGTGCGTAAGTCCGCGCGGCGGCACCGCCCATTCTAGCGTGTACGTGTCCAACCCGTTTCCCGAATCGAAAACCATCCCGGAAGCCACGATACGCGCCGCTGCGCCTCACCCGCAACGCTCGTAAAAGGCTGTCCGATCGACGCCCTGAAGAGGATCCGATGCCTTTTTTCGATAGTGCTATTCAATTTCTCGGCTTTGACGGTCGGCGCAACTGTGAAAGCCTGTGGCGCTGTCAAAACGGTCAATTCGAGCGTTGCCTTTGGGCGCGCTCGATTGAGTTCAATACGATATGGGCGGCGTACCAATGAGTGCGAGCAAACCCGACGTGACGGTGGTGGCGGCTGCGGAACATCGCATTCGCTCGATCGACATCACTCACCACCGCCTTGCGTTTAGTCCGCCGTTTCACGCGAGCTGGGACAGTAAGCCGCGCGTCCATCTGGATGCGACGATCGTGCGAGTCACAACGAACACTGGTTTCGTCGGCTACGGGTCGGGTGATCGCATGGTCGGATTCGCCGGACACGAAGATCTCTTCATCGGCCAGGACCCGCTTGCCATCGAACGCCATTATCGCGTTCTTTCCCACATTGATTTCCATTACGGACGCTGCTGGCCTCTTGACCTTGCCCTTTGGGACCTGGCCGGAAAAATTGCCGGTCAACCGTGCTGGAAGCTGCTCGGGGGACTCTCCAATCGCGTGCGCGCCTACGCGTCCTGCGGTGTGCTACGCGATGCAGGCGCGCTCGCTGACCAGGCGGAACGCTTTGTCGCCCAAGGCTTTTGCGCGCTGAAGCTGCGTTTCCATCGCGGCGCCTGGCGCGATGATGTGCGCGCACTGGAGGCTGTCCGGGCGCGCGTAGGCGACCGCTTGGATCTGCTGGTTGATTGCAATCAAGGCTGGCGCCTGCCCTGGGATACACAGGCGTCATGGGCATTCAAGGATGCGCTGACAGTGGCCCGCGAGCTCGAGCGGCTGAACGTCTATTGGATGGAGGAGCCGCTGCACAGGGCTGACCTATCCGGAATGCGCTCATTACGCGAAGCAACCGACGTGCGAATCGCCGCTGGAGAGATGACGCGTCAGTTGCATGAGCTGCGCGATCTCTTGAACGGGGGCTGCGTGGACGTGCTGCAGCCCGATGCCGCGCTCGTCGGCGGCATCACCGGACTCCGACGCATCGTGATCATGGCGCAGGAGCAGCACATTGTGTTTACACCGCATACCTGGACGAACGGCATGGGTGTGACGGCCAATGCCCATCTCGCGGCGGGACTTGCGGAATCACCGTTTCTGGAATACCCGTTTGACCCGCCCGACTGGAGCCTCGAGCGTCGCGATTACATGATGGCCGAGCCGCTTGCGGTCGATCAGGAAGGCTGGATCAATCTCAGCGACGCTCCGGGGATGGGTTACGCGCTCAACGAGCAGCTTCTCGCCAAAACCATCATGGCCCGGGGGTGGTGACTGACGGTCGAAATCCGCCGCGAGAAATGGAGTTTGCTCAGCCCGGCGGCTTGTCCCCCGAAAACTTGACCGCAGTCGCGCCAATGATGGGCCCGACGGTTGCGCTGTCACTCACGAACAGGTGCACTTGACGCTCGAATCGCAGATTGCCTTGCACTACCGCCCCGGGTCCGATCACGATTTTCGGCATGTCGCTCGAACCCCAATGAAAGAACCAAAACACGTCGCTGGCTTCCTTCTGCACCAATATCCCACCGTCCACGTGGGAATTGCTACCGATGTCAATATTGCCACTAACGGTGCGAATGCCGCCGCCGACATGCGCGGCCTGCAGCACGATTTTGCCGTTTACATTGGTGAGGGCGCCGCCGACATCGACCCCGGGGTGCAGCGTGAGCGCACCGTTAACGGCAGAAATGGCGTGTGAGACACTCGCCCCATCCTCGAGCGTGATCGCGCCGTTCACTGTATGCAATTCGTCCGCTGCGGCGTGCGCGCCCATGCTGATGCTGCCGTTTACGGTTTGCGCGCCAGCAACGACGGCATTGTCGGCGATATGGATGGACCCGTTAACAGTGGACACATCATCCTTCTTTTGACCCGCGCTAACCCGGATTGAGCCGTTGACGGAGTGTGTAGTGCTGTCGCCGGATGTCTGATCGGCATTGGCGCCTTTCTGACCATTGTGCGCATGGCTGTCGTCCTCGTTGACGCAACCGGCTAAAACGCCGAGAACGGCGATGACTGTGATCGCCATGCAGCGGATCATGGGGGTAACTCCTGGCCGGCAGATTCTGGCAAAAATACGTGGTGCTGACGTGAAAGATAGCTTATATGAGACAGGGCGCGGCGACATCCTGGGTGCATGGCGCAAGTCCGTATCTAATCGATTTTCCCCGCCCTCGGCTCTAAGGAGTCGTGGCGTCGCGCGGAACCTTGACCCGAAAAACTGTGCGATCGGTCTCTTCGGATTGCACATCCACGCTTCCCCGGTGCGTTTGGACGATTTGTTGCACGATGTAGAGCCCGAGTCCGAGGCCTTGGTTTTGCCCAGGCTCGCGCTGGCCGCCTTGGAAGGGCTCGAAGAGGTGCGGCAGCACATGGGTCGGAATGCTGCCCGCATTGACGACGGACAGGACGACGTCCTCGGCCTGCGAACCGTCGAGCCGCACCTGAACGAATCCGTCCGCCGCGCCGTGTTGAAGTGCGTTGCCAATGAGGTTGGACACTACCTGAGCGAGGCGTTCGGCGTCCCATTCGCCGGTGAGATCGCCTTCGAGCTGCAGTTCGATGCGGCGCTCCGGAAAAGCGGTTTCGTACTCGCGGACGACTCGTTGCACGGGCTCCGTCAGATCTGAGTGACTCGCTTTGAGCGGAATGCCACCCGCAAGCCGCGCGCGCGCAAGATCGAGCATGTCGTCAATCATGCGTGCCATGCGCCTGCCGCTCATGAGTATGCGCTTGGCAGTGCCGCGGACAGTCTCATCTGCGGACTGCTGTTGGACCATATGCGCGGCCATCAGAATGGCGCTCAGAGGATTGCGCAGATCATGCCCGAGAACCGCCGTAAACATTTCATTGAGCCGTAACGTTTCGGTCTGCTCGCGTAGCTGCTGCGCGAGCTGCAGTTTTTGACGATGGAGCCGAAAAAAGACATCCGCCTTGTTCTCGATAATGTGCGGCTCGATCGGCTTGTAGAGGAAATCCACCGCGCCGCTTTCGTACCCCTTGAAAAGGCGTTGTTGATCGCGCGCGGCGGCCGTGACGAAAATGATCGGAACTTCGCGTGTGCGCTCGCTGCCGCGCATGAGCTCGGCGAGCTCGAAGCCATCCATTTTCGGCATCTGCACGTCGAGGAGCGCGAGCGCGACGTCGTGCACCAGCAGTAATTCTAACGCCTCGGACCCGGAGCGCGCCGTAAGCACTTCCACATCGTCGCGACGCAGTAAGGCCGACAGCGCCAGGAGATTTTCCTCGTGGTCATCGACAAGCAGGCACTTCACGCGTTGCAGCATGCGGATCATTCACCTTTTCCGAATCGTGCTCTTTGCATCAGGTTCAGCGCACGCCAGCGATTTCAGCAGGCTCGAAATCTCTTCGAGCGGAAGGACACAATCCGCGGCAGTGCGCTTGAGCGCCGAACGCGCCATCATCGTTCGCTTCCGTGGGAATAATGCCCATGAGTCGCTCGGCGTAGATGTCTGCGGCGGATTCGAAAAGCACATCGATCGATGGTCGCGAGAAGTGCACGAGCTCGTCAATGGAGAACGCGAACTGCGGGCCCTCATCGAGCAGCAGGTAATAATAAGGTGAAGCAAAGTATACAGTCCCCCGCTCCACGCGCATCTTATGTTCCGCCTCCTTCACGTCCAGAGCGCACTTCCGCGCAAAGATTGCCGGGTTCCTCCATCCTTTCCGTAGCAACGCGCTCGAGAGTGTCGAGTCGCCGCAGCTGCTGATCCGCGCGGCCAACCATCAGACGACGCGCAGTCTGGAACTCGCCTCCGAGCGCCGCCTTTGAGTTAGTGTAAGGGACGAGATAGTCCTCGTGCCCTGTAAGAAGGAAACCGCGTTGACCGGTCTCCGCATGTTGCAGGGTCGAAAGTAGCGCCTGTAATTGTTCCATCACCTCAAGCGAATGCGTGACACGGCGGGCGCTATCTGCCGCGCTCTCGACCGCGCGGTATGAAAGGCAGGCGACTAAGACAATCGCTAGAACGGCGACGATGAAGGCAACTAATGTCCCAAATGGAAGTAGCGCTACAAGACGTGCGCCACGAAATACGAATCGCGTGACGCGGCGCCCGAAGGGATCTTCGGCAGGCGTCGCCTACATCTTGACGTCAATGCTCAGGATGAAGAAACTGGGGGCTCGCTGTGCTCAGTAATCTGTTTGTGACAGTCAAAGAATCTTCAGGTTCAGGCCCAGGACGCAGATGGCCCGCCACGCTTACCGATTAGTGAACGTCTTTACGCAGGGTGACAGACCGTTCACCGGCAATCCTTTGTGTGTATTCGAGAACGGAGAATCTTTCGATAGCGCCCAGATGCAGGCGCTAGCTCTGCAGTTCAACCTGTCCGAGACGACGTTTATTCTTCCTTCTCAGCGGGCGAATGCGCGAGTGCGAATTTTTACTCCACGCTATGAAATGCCATTTGCCGGTCATCCGACGCTCGGCACCGCCCAGGTGTGCCGGTCGCTCGGATTAGCTTCCGATTCCCTCACGCTCGAGATGCCCGCTGGAATTATTGCAGTACAGGCAGTCGGGCAGCGCTGGACGTTGCAGGCGAACGCACCCAGTTGGCGTGAGGTGCTGCAGCCGCGAGGCGAGCTTGCGCATATGCTCGGGGTTGCAGAGCATGAGATAAATGAGAGGCCGCTGTGGGTCGACACGGGAACGGAACAGTTGATTGTGCCGCTCGCGACAGAAGCGGCCGTGAGGCGCGCAACGCTGCGCACTGACGCCGCCAACCATTTGAAAAATAAGAACGACGCTTCCATGGCCTACGTGTTTGCGCGCGCAGGCGAGCGTTTAATCGCGCGCTTCTTTTTTCAGCAGGGCGACGCGATGTTGGAAGATCCTGCGACAGGTTCCGCGACCGCGAACCTGGGTGGCTGGTGTCTCGCACTGGACCGACCGCTTGGGAGCACGTTTGAGATATGCCAGGGCGAATCCGCGGGGCGGCCGTCTACCCTGTACCTCCACATCGATGCGGAGCGTCGGATCCAGGTGGGTGGTGATGTACGGGAGCTTGGTGCGGGCGTCATCTCACTCTGAGCAGCAAGCGCTGCGGTTCCTCAGGCTGAAAAAGAAGCGGAGCCGTCTTCCTTCGGACCACCTGACCCTACGCGTACGGCCAAGGTCGCGATTAGCCTGTCCAGCGTTGGGCCCTCGCAGGACATGCGAATTCCCTCCGAAAATCCAGATTTCGGGATTAATATAGCGATGAAGATCCTACTAGCCGTCAGCGATCGGTCGAAGCATATGTTCAACTCCAAAAAGGTTTCCTTGCTAAAGGCTGCGGTTTTATCGACCGCTCTGATCGCAGCTTGTACGGTAACAATGGCAGGCGAGGGTATCTGGAAAGCGGTAGTGCCGCGGCCCGGCACCATGAAGGGCGAGTTCGACAATAACGATCCGATCGGCCTTTACGCGGGGGTCAAGATCAAGGCGGACTGCTCACTCAACTGGACCAATCCTGACGACCATAAGCTCTATTGCTTTTCAAGCGCGACGTCGCTGGTTTTCTTCCTCGACGCGCCAGCGCACTATCTTGAAAGTGCTCGCGAGAGTTGGCACAGGCTGCAAGCCACGCAAGGGTAAGGCGCCGGCCTAGCTGCCGTGCTGGCGTGGGCCACGAAGTTTCGTGGCTTCGGATCCCGAGATTAGATCGCAATAAGCGAGGTGCCCCGCACTTCCCCAACGGCGATCATTACCCATCAGTGCAATATTTCGAGGTAATGATGGGCTTTCAGATCAAAGGACTCCCGGCTGCGGCTTTTACGCCTCTTTTCAATCTGTCCGACAAGGAACTTGCCGCTCACCAGGCGGTGCGCGTGACGGCGGATCGGCAGCCGGGCTTCCCGTGCAGGGTGAGTCTGCGCGACGCGCGAGCCGGCGAGACACTATTGCTCCTCAACTACGAGCACCTGCCCGTTGCGACTCCATATCGATCGCGGCATGCAATTTATGTGCGTGAGAACGCCGTCGAGGCGCACCTGGGAGTCGACGAAATTCCCGAGGTGCTGCACACCCGCCTATTGTCGTTACGGTCGTTTGATGACGCGGGGATGATGATCGACGCCGATGTCGCACAAGGCCATGCCCTTGTGCCTGCAATAGAGCGCATGTTCGAGTCACACCGGGCTCAGTACCTGCACGTCCACAACGCCAAAGCAGGCTGTTTCGCGGCTCGCATCGAACGTGCTGGAAACTAAGGCGGGTTACACCGCAACGTCGAAGGATTCACGCCGAACACCCGCCGAAAGCTTCTACGCAATCGTTCTGCGCTACCGAAGCCGCAGGACCGAGCCACCTCTTTGACGGCGCGGCTGTTACCGGTGAGCGCGCCGCGGGCTGTCTCGGCGCGCAGACGTTCGACTGCCTTCGCCGGGCTCATTCCCGTTTCTGCTAGAAAGGCTCGGGAGAAATTGCGCGAACTCATGCAGGCATACTCGGCCAACATCGCCACGCTGTGCCGTTCACACAGATTGCTGCGCACGTGATCCAGGAGGCCCGCGAAGCGCCCATGCGCGCGCTCCATTCCCAGCAACGCGGAGAACTGGGACTGTCCGCCTGGGCGGCGGTAGTAAACCACTAGCTGTTGGGCCGTTTGACGCGCGATCGACTCGCCGAGATCGTCTTCGATCAACGCAAGCGACAGATCGATGCCGGCTGTGATGCCGGCGGACGTCCAAATGCGTCCGGCTTTCACAAAGATGCGGTCGGCGTCCAAGTTCACCTTCGGAAAAGATCGCTTGAAATCGAGGGTGCGGCTCCAATGTGTCGTCGCGTGTTTGCCATCGAGTAAGCCGGCCGCGGCAAGCAGGTATGCGCCCGAACAAACGCTCGTCGTCCGCCGCGCGCGTTTTGCACACGATTGAATGTAGCGCCGGGTCTTGAGGCAGAGCGTAGCGGCGCGCGCGCCTTCACCGCCGGCTACCACGAGCGTGTCCACGGCAGCTGCGCGCCCCAAGGGCTCCGCAAGCAACGCAGCACCGGAGGAGCTTGCCACGAGGCCGGCTACCGGAGCACTAATGCTCAATTCGTAAGTGCCCGGCCTATAGCGCTCAGCGATTTCAAATGCAGCGATCGGTCCGGCGGCGTCAAGCAGCTGAAAATCGGGGTAAATCAAAAATGTGATTTGGTGCGCCATGGCTTAAAAAGGTGGAATAATGTCATTTACGCCAAAAGGTTAAATCCTCACCATCGCGCAGTCAATCAAGGGATGGGCGATGAGTAGTGATTTCCATGTCGTCTTTGCTCTGTACCCGGGCGTGACACAGCTGGATTTTACGGGTCCGTTCGAGGTATTCGCGCGCTTGCCGCATGCTCGATGCACGCTCGCCTCGGTCGCA
>Ga0302326_10004014_pt1 | contig 34332 bp, 29 predicted proteins | sample Palsa_T0_3_FD_202264 | JGI IMG/M metagenome (GOLD analysis project Ga0302326, IMG submission 202264) | Peat permafrost microbial communities from Stordalen Mire near Abisko, Sweden - Palsa_T0_3 | ecosystem: Environmental > Terrestrial > Soil > Palsa > Peat permafrost | place: Sweden: Abisko...
CACGCGGAGCATCCCTTTCGCCAGCGCCGTGGTGCCGGCCGCTTCTCCGGCCGCGTCCTCGATGCCCTCCATCAGCGGTCTCACCGATTCGTAGAAGCGACGCCCTTCGTCGGTCAGCGTCACCGAGCGCGCCGTCCGCTGCAGGAGGCGCACGCCGAGGCGCTCCTCGAGTCGTGCGATCGCGCGACTCACCCCGGAAGGCGTGAGGCCGAGCGCTCTCGCCGCGCGGGCGAAGCTCCTCGTCTCGACGACGGCGCCGAGCACCCCGATGCCGTTCAGGATTCGACCGTCGAATGGCATGATCTGCGGGATCCTAGCCTCCGCGTGCCGCTCTACGTCCAGTCCTCCACGCGAAGCGACCGAATCCGGACGAAGTGACGCGTGTTTCGGGTCACGACCGCCGCATCATGGGCAATGGCGTGAGCCGCGATGGCGACATCGAAATCGTCCACACGCTCGCCGCGACGTTCGAGGTCTGCTTTGACATCACCGAAGCACCGGCTCACCCCGTCGCTCCATTCTGCTCGCGCCAAGGCCGCGAGCAGCGTGACGAGGCGGCGCTCCAGCTCGCGCTTTCGACGCGAGCTCGGCAACCGCGCGAGGCCGTATCGTATCTCCGCGACGGCGGGCTGCGGCAAGAGCACGTCCGCGGGGCGCTTCTGCAGAAGGCGGGACGACGGGCCCGGCTCCGCGCGCATGAGAGCCGACGCGACGGTCGTGTCGACGACGTATCTCAAAGCTTTGGCGGACCGTTGCGCGACGATCGACGGCTGCGCACGATGGCGAGGCTCTCTTCCAGCTCCTCGCCTGCGGTAGAGGCGACGGGGGCTGCGAGCATGTGCACGAGCTCCGGCGCCCACTCGTCGCGCGCGCCGACCTTCTCTTCCAGCGCTTGCAAGATCAATCGATTCCGGCTGATGCCAAGCGTCTTCGCGCGCGTGTCCACCCGCTCGAGGAGCGAGTCCGGGATGTGGATCGTCGTTGGCACGAATATATTTATATTCGCTCCAGGCACGTCGTCAAGCGCAGGAGCCCCTCTCCGGTGCGGACGAGACCCAAACTTGCAGGCAGAGCACCTATGCCGTCGACGAGATCGGCGGGGCGCTGCCATACCCGCGTCTGGATTGACCCTACGCGTTCGCGTTCAAACCTGAGGAGACACGATGAAGTACCTCTGCCTGGCCTATGGCGACGGTAAGGACTTTGAGCTCTTGTCCAAGAGCGAGCAGGAGAAACTCTTCGAACAGGATGAGCTCATTCGCAGGAGAGGAGGCGTCATGGCCACGGTTCGCCCTGCTACGACCGTCCACTCTGCAAATGGCAAAGTGGTAACCACAGCCGGGCCGTTCGCGGTCGCGAGAGTGCCGCTCGTCGGGTTCTCGTTCATCGACGCAAAGGACCTGGATGAAGTCGTCGACCTCGTCTCGAAGACGCCCTGCGCGGTGGCGGGCGGAGCGATCGAAGTCTGGCCGCTCACGGACGAAGGGAAGTAGCCATCGCGCCAGGCGAGCGACTTGCATCCGGTTTGGGTATGCATCGGGCGGCCACGATGATTCCCCTTGTGCTTGTCGCGGCGGCGGCTTCAGCGCAAGCGCAAGTGGCCGGCGGGCCACCGGCTCGGGCTGCGCCAACACCGGTCGAGGTGGCGGCGCAGGCGAGCCTCGACACGGGCTCCCTGCTCGCCGGCTACATGGCGCAGCTCGCGGCGGCCGGAGCTCCGCCCAGTCAGGCCGACATCGAAGAGGCGGCGCGGCTCTACTTCACCAACGGCGCGGCGGTGACCAGCGTCCCGACCACGGGCCCGAGGGCCGCGTACTTCACCAATGGCGCGGCGGTGATGGCGGTTCCGAGCAGCGGTCCCGGAGCGGCGTACTTTCACAATGGCGCGGCCGCCCTCGCGTACTCCCCCGCTCCGACGTCCTCTCCAGCTCCCCAACCGACGGGCGAGGCGAATGCCGGCGTGCCGCCGGTGGCTTCGAATACAGAGAAACCGGTGGCGCCACCGGTGGCACCCGCGGAGACGGCTGCGGGCCCGCCCGTCGCCGCTCCCCCGACCGCGCCGAGCACGGCGCCGGAACCGAGTTGTTCGCCCTTGGAAATCCAAGCAGCGATGGCGATCGCCCGCCAGTTTGCGATCGCGTCCGTGCCTGCGCCGGCTGCGCTCTCGGGCACATCGACCGCAGTCCCGTCCTCCAGCGCACGATCTGCCGAGCTGGCCCCGGCCTCCACCTCCGAGCTCGCCGAGCTCGCGCCCCGTTGCCCGCCGGCGCCCCCCCTCCTGTCCCGTGTCGCAGCCGCCGGTATGGGCGGTCTCTTCTTCGGCGGGTTCGGCGTCGCGCTGTGGCTGCGCTCGCGGCCGCGCCGCGTCGCGAAGAGCCTTCGCCGCTCCCCGGCAGTCTCAGATGCTACCCGCCGGTAGGAACGATTCGACGACCTCGTACATGCCGGGCTCGAACTTCGCGATCGTCAACGCTTCGCGCAGGAACGGGGCGGGCGCGGGGTCCCGGCGCATCGCTTCGTAGTCTTCGATCGTGCGCCACTGCGCGTACATCGTGACCCTCGTGCCGTCGAGACTGCGATGAAGGGCGGACGAGACGAACCCGGGCGCGTGACGCACGAACCTGTCGGTGACCTGCGCGAGCAAGTCCACGAGCCGCCCCTGATTCGTGGGCTCGACGGTGAACACGTTGATGAACGTGACGAGCGTGGCGTCCTTCGAGATCGTGGTCATGGGGGATGGTCACTCTCGGGGTACGGCCGCGCAAGACGGCCCTCTTGGCGCGCTGGCCTCGCGACCCTTAAGAGAACGGTGTGATTCTGCGTCTGGGGGTCATGCTGAGGGTCTGGGCGACGGTCGTCGCGGTGACGGTCGCGCGCCGCCGGCGGGGGCGCGGCCTTCCGCGGTGGGCTGCGCGTCTGGGAGGACTGCTTTCACGACTGGCCTCTGTTTGCGGCCGTGCTCGCGGACGGGGGCTCGGGCGGTCGAGGAGATCGGGGCGTTCGTGCGGGAGGTCAGTCGGGCATCCGGAACCTGTGTGTACCCCACCGCGGAAATGGCCCGCCCCCTTTCCGTCTCGAACCGGGGGGCCGTGGTCCGCGCTTTGGTCAGGCTCTTCGCTTGCTTAGCATGCTCAGCAGGATGCGGCTGACACCGCACCCCGAGGGGCGCGCCCTAGCCCCGCCTTCGCCACCACCTCCACAACCCGAGCCCCGTTCCGCCAATGACAGCAACGAGCAGGGAAGACGATCAAGGAGGCCGAGATCGTCCGGGCCCGTCACCAGGCCGAGGCCGAGGCGTGGGTGGCGGGGGCCTCGTACTCCCTTCGAACGGCTCACCGGATGACCGAGCAGCGAGCGTCGTACATCGAGGCGAGCGCGGCCCAGAGGGGCGCGTTCGAGCGGCTCCGGCAAGCCTTCGAGGAGCAGAGCGGCCAGGTCACCGACCTCCAGAGGAAGCTCGCGGACCTGCCACGCGGCGACGCCGCGCCCGCGACCCGGACGTCCCCGGTCACGCCGATCCCGCACAATGCTCCGCCGGGCCGCGCACCCATGGCCTCACCTTCCCCCCGGACGACAGGCGCGCGCCCCACGTGCAAAGAGGGTGATCCGATCTGCTCAGACCTTCCTTGAGAGCAGTGAGAAGACCTCTCCATGCAGCGTCGCAACGAATGCCCGCGCTGTCTGACGGTCAGCTCGCGTTGGCCGAGATCCCCGACGCCAAAGCTTCGCCCGCGCCCGCGCCCGCGGCCTTCCGCTTCTTGGCGAGTACGTGGAACGCCTTGTGGGCATCAAGCTTCTTCGCGATCCGTTCCATCAGCCGCGGAAAGGCCACGCCGAGGACGACCAGGTGGCGAATCGGCTTGCCGTTCACGACGACCTCGGGCTCGTCGCGTTCGATCGCACGGAGCGACGCCTGCGCGACAGCCTCCGGCGTGCACGTGCCCAGCTGGGGCGGCGCGACGATGCCGTGCTGCACGTTCATCTCGTGGTACATGCCCGCGTCCGACACGAAGCCCGGGCAGATGACCGACGCGCTCACCAGGCTGCCGCGGGTCTGCAGCGTCGCCCGCAAGGCGCGCGTGAACCCGACCAGGCCGTGCTTGGTCGCGGAGTAGGGCTCACCGAAGGCCGTCGGCGCGAGACCCGCGAGCGACGCGATGTTGACGATGTGTCCTCGGTTCGCGACGAGCATCGACGGAAGCAGCATCCGCGTGAGGAGCATCGGCGCCGTCAGGTTCACGGCGACGAAGCTCTCGATGACGCCGAGATCCATCTCCTCGTAGTAGCCCATCTGCTCGATCGCGGCGTTGTTGACCAGCAGGTCGACGCTTCCGAGCTTTTGCTGCGCGAAATCGACGAGGCGCTCGAGTTGCTCGCGCCGCCCCACGTCGGTCGCCAGCGTGAACACGCGATGGCCGTGTCGCGCCACCTTGGCGCGCACTTCGTCGAGCCCGGCTTCGCTGCGCGCGGCGAGCACCAGATCGACTCCGCGCGCGGCGAGGGCGTCGGCCAGCACCGCGCCGATACCGCGCGATGCGCCCGTCAGGATGGCACGTGATTTACCGAGATCGAGCATCTCTCGGCCTTAGTCCATGGACGTTCGACTTTCAACGGTGGCGGCCGGCACGGGCCTATTTCGGGGCTCGCGCGGGCGGTAAGGTCACGCGCGAAGGCTGGTCACGTAAAGCAACAGGTACGTGAAGGCCATCGTGCCGAGAATACGCAAGACGAAAGCCTGGGTGCGCGGGCTCCCCGCGAAATCGATCTCAACATCCTTTTTGGCGCCATCATCGTAGTTCGTCCACGCGCTCAGGGCGCCGATGTCGACGAAGCTGGGAAGCACGATGTCGAGGGCGCAGAGAAGAACGTGCGGGAGCTTGCGGTCCCTTTTGGTGGAGCGCCAGCAGCATCGGGCCGCGACGAAGACGAACAGCGCGAGAAGCGCGATGAGCCCGAGGCCGCCCTGCCACGGCAGCTTGCCGGACACGATGGCCGAGAGCCGCGAACCCTCGAAGGCTATCGCGTTGGCCTCGCCCGATCGGCCGCTGTTGCGCAGGGCCGCCTCGATGCTGTGGAACCCCGCCTCGTCGCCGCCGCCTATGAGCTTGACCGATAGCCCCGCCAAGTCGCCGCCGATCGAATCCACGTGCAGCCCTTCGACGTGGAGCGACGCCTTGCCGATCCCCCCGAGCTCGAGCAGCCCCAGGTGCGCGTATCCGAGATCGACGACGTCGCGCATGCTGGCCGAGTCGAAAACGATCGTGCCTGCCGAAAGCCAGTATCCGTCCAGGGGGCCGGCGATGCTCGTGCGTCGCAGCGAAAGGACCCGCTCGACGCTCGCGGTCTCCACATTGAGCCCTCCCAGATCGGCGTACGCCAAGCTGACCTGTGACGCTCTCGCGCCAAACATGTCGAGCGCGGGCTTCGTCACGAGGCGCGCCGCTTCGACGTGAACGACGTCGCTGAAGCGCAGCGAGAGCCCCTTGTCCGCCTGCGTCCAGCTCAGGTCCAGGGCGTCGTCGATGCGTGCGTGCTGGAAGTCCGCTTCGTTGATGACGTGTGTGGCCAGCAGCGCGAACGTCCTCGCGTGGCACCCTCTGGCGCTCACCGTCGTGATCGTGATTCGCGCCGGCGGGGGCGTGCCCTCCAGGTACGCGTCGGGCATCGCGTCGGTCGAGGGGGCGATCCGGACGCGGTCCAGTGTTGCATCGTGCAGATCGATCCGGTCGAGGCTCGATCGAACCAGGACCAGGTCGCGGAGCTGCGTGCCGCTCAGATCGAGCGTGCCGCTCACATCGCTCAGCGATAGCCGGATGTCCGGGTGCGCCTGCGCACGAAGCGTTGCGAACGCGGCGGAGTCGAGACGGCAATTGGAGATGGTGAGCGTGTCGTGGGCACACTCGTTCAACTTCGGTTCCAATTCATCCGATCGCAACGAGCCGTTCGAACATTGCACGTTGCAGTCGGGCATTTCGCGGCTCCTCCAGGCGGCACCGTCGCGCCAGCGCGAGCGCCCGTCAATGCGGAGGACGTACCCATTTGTTGCCGCGGCCAACGAGGCCCCGTGCTACGCACGTACCCGTGCTCGCGCTCCTCTGCGAGGCCATCCACACGCGGAAGCTGCTCGCGTTCACGTACGGGGGACTCGCTCGAGTCGTCGCTCCGTATTGCCATGGCTTCAATCGCGCGGGCGACGAGGTGCTTCGCGCGGTTCAAGTGCGCGGGGCGAGCCGCTCGGGGCAATTCGCGAGCGGCAAGCTCTGGACCGTCTCCAAGATGCGCCTCGTGCGCACGCTCGAGGAGGGGTTCGTCGCGGACGACCCGGACTACGAGCCGAACGACTCCGCGATGGTCCGCGTTCACTGCCGCATCTGAGCGAAGAGGTTCGACGTCACGCCGCCGCGGTGTACGTCGTCGCTCGCTTTTGGCCCTTGCTCTTGAGCTTCTTCTTGGCCAAGCCCTCTTTCAGAATGCGCGGCATCTCCTTGCTCTCCATCTTGAGCGCGGCGCGGATCTCTTCGGCGCGAAGGCCCTCCTTCTTGCCTTTCACGAGGGCGACCACCTGGTCGAGCAGTTTCGCAATCTGCTCGGCCGAACGCCGGGGAAGGCGACCGGGCTTTCGTGCGCGCGGCGCCGCGGCGACTGCGGGCGCGGCGGCCGACTTCGGCGGACGTCCCGGGCCCTTGCGGGGCGCGCTGCCCGAGTCGTGGAGCAGCTCTGCGAGGCTCGCGCCGCGGATGGCGTCGATGATGGAGTTGGCGAAGGAGGCAGCGAGGGAATCGAGGGTCGAGCGGAGTGACATCCATGTGAGGTATGAAAAATAGTAGGATCCGTCAATCTCTAATTGTCAGTCGCGCGAAACTGCCCTTGGCCGAGCCGAACTGAACCGACCACATCGTCACCGATTGGAATACCCGCTCGCGACGCGCAACACGCCACGCTGCCCAACGGCCGAGCTCAACCCGGGGAATGCTTCGATGCTGCGAATGAATGCGCACGACCGGGTGCCCCAGGCCGTCGTTACGTACGCGATTCCTTCGGCAAAGTGACCAGTTATCCTGCCCAGCTCGTGAAGGCCCTTTGCCCGTGCGGGTTCGCCATCCTTCTTCCCTTGGCGGCATGCTCTCGGCAACCACTCTCGACGTCTCCGGACGCCGAAGCGCCGGCATCCGGCCCGCGCGAGGTGCGCGTTCCTGCTGCACTGATGTTGTCCCGCGCTCTCGATGCTCTCTCGGTGAGCGTCGATCCCGCCTCTCTCGCATCGACGCGTGTGACGATCGACAAGGGGATGGTCGTCGGACTGGAGCGAGAAGTCTTCGTCTTCCCGGCAGGCCTGCCTCGCCCGGCCGTCGGACGGCGCAGCGTGGTGTCGAACGCCGACTTCGCGGCGAGCACCGACACCTGGACCACGAAGAAGGATGGCATCCCCGTGCCCGGGACGCGCTACATCGCTGAGGTGAGCTTCGTCCTCTTCGAGGCCGACGCTCCTGCCACGAGCGGATGGGAGCCTCACGCCGGCAACTACAAGGCCCTGTGGTCTCGGACGCTACGCCAGGCCGAGGAGTGACGACGCTTTGGCCCATGAGCTGCACTTGCGCGGACTGCGCGTCGAGCGCCAACGTCCCGTGCCGCTTCGCTACAAGGGCATCTTGCTCGACTGCGGCTACCGGCTGGATCTCGTGGTTGACGGCGCGCTTGTTGTCGAGATCAAGGCGGTGGACCGCCCCCGCGGCGAAAAAAGTGATGAATGGTCAGATGCGGTGGCCCCCGTCGACGCGGTTTGCGACTAGCGCTTACTGCGTCGAGAGCAGCGGATTGCAGGCGATCGGCGCCGCGTCGGCTGTGGTCAGCTGCGGCACGCCGCTGTCGTTGGCGTCGAGCATCTGGCACGCCTCCGAGGGGGCCGCTCCGCCGAGGGTCTGCTGCGCGATCCAGTCGGCGACGTAGTCCGAGTTTTCGGACACGGAGCCCGAGTGGCCGACGGGATTCGGGTCGTAGCAGACCCTGTAGTCCGCGCCGTCGGTGGACAGGCGCTCGTATACGCACTGCATGACGTCGGGGGTGATCGTCGTGTCGTCGTTGGCGTAGACGACGAGGATGGGCGTCGTCGCTGCGGCGCCGGTGAGGTGCGGCCAGTCGGCGGTCATTCGCGCAAGCCACGTGGTGCAGGCCGAGTCGCTGCCGCAGGTGCCGAGGCCCGCCGACGCGGGGCCGATGTCGGCGACGTACGACGAGGTGAAGAAGGCATTCGCGGTGGCGCCGGCGTCGAGCAGGTCGGGATAGCTGGCGCTCCAGCAGTCGTTGTCGACGAAGGACTGGACGACGCCGAGCTTCGTGGGGTCGAAGATGCTGTCGGCGCCGGCGTCGGGTCCGTCGAGCAGCGCGGCGTGCGTGTAGTGGTACCAGAGGCTCACGGGCCCGGCGGAGCTCTGGGCGAGCGAGAACATCGACGGCTCGAGGAAGATGGTGGCCCACGCGCGCTGCGAGATCCAGAGCGGCGCGTACACGGCGACGGCGGCGATGGTGCCGCTGACGGGGTAGCTGCCGGCGAGGGCGAGCGCCGAGAGCGCCGTGTGGCCTCCTTGCGAATGTCCAGTAATGGCAATCTGCTGCGTCAGGCTGGCGCTCGGGAGCACGTTGCGAAGAGCGGCGACGGCGTCGAGCGTGCTTTTGCCCACGTCGGCCGTGTCGGCATAGGCGCTCGGGGGATTGTTCGCGCCGCCGAAGTTTGCATACCCGGCGAGGTCCGGCGCGATGACGGCGTATCCGAGGCCGACGAGGGGGTACACCTGATGGATGAAGTCGGGGTCGACGTACCACGCAGCCGCTCCTTCGAGCGAGGACGCGCACGGGCCGGCCTGCCCGCGGCTGCCGTGCGACGCGACGACCACCGGCATGGCCGCGGCGCGCGGGGTGTCGGGCAGGAGAACGAGCGCGCTCGAGTAGCCCGGGGTGTCGTTCGGGTCGCCACGCTCGGTCCGATAGAGGACGCGGTAGACGTGCGCGCCGCTGGTGAACGGCTTACCGCTGTACGCCGGCGGCGGCCACGGCGGCGGAGCCTCACCGGCGTCGTAGGTGACCTCGGCGGCCGCGAGCAACTGGCTTGCGCTCAGGTTCTGGTCGAACGCGCACTTGAGAATGGCACCCTTGGCCTGCGACGTGACGTCGCCCGGGTCGGCGTAAACGGACGCGACCGAGTCGGTGCAGGGGAGCACCGGCGTGAGCCCTCCGCTGCTCGCACCGCCGCCGCCGTCGGCGCCAGCGGACGAATTGTTGCCGGACGAGCAGGCGACGGCGCTTCCGGCGACCGCGAGAAGAACCAGGGCATACGAGATCGTGTGCCACGACGAGCGGCTCTGCATGGAGCCGGCGATACCTCGCACATCGAGGCCCCGTGTTTGGCGTTTGATTGGTATTTGTTTGGCGAACGCTTGCCTCCCACCCCGTCGAGACCTACGACCGAGTCGATGAGCCAGCGCATTTCCTCCGGCTCCCTCTTCGCCGGCATCGACCACGTCCAGCTCGCGGCGCCTCCCGGATGCGAGGCCGAGGGGCGTCGGTTCTTCGGCCAGCTACTCGGTCTCCAGGAATTGCCCAAGCCGCCCGCGCTCGCCGTCCGGGGTGGCCTCTGGTTTCAGTGCGGCGCTCAGCAGATCCACATCGGGATCGAAAAGGACTTCCGCCCCGCAAAGAAGGCGCATCCCGCGCTGCGGTTGACCGACGAGGCGTCGCTCGAGGCGCTCAGGGCCCGGCTGCAGGCCGGCGGGGTCGCGACGAAGGACGACCGAGAGATCGAAGACGCGGCCCGATTCTTCGCCGAAGACCCATGGGACAATCGACTCGAGTTCGTGGCTACTGCGTCCGCTTGATCACGTGAAAACCGAAGGGCGTCTCGACGACGTCGCTCACCTGCCCGACGCGTAGCGCGAAAGCCGCATTGCTGAACGCCGGGTCCATCGCGTCACGCCGGAACTTGCCCACGCTGCCCATCCTGTCGGCGGATCCTACGTCGTCCGAGTATTGCTTCACTGCATCCTCGAACGTCGTCCCGGAGGTGATCCTGGCCAATGCCTCGGCGGCGCGCGCCTTCGCTTCGGCTTTGCTGCGGGTGACGCCCTTGGGAGCACGCTTCGCGGTCCTGTAGGTGACGAGAATGTGCTGCGCGATGATCGCGTCGGGCGCAGCGGGCGCCGCGGCGGCGGTGTCGGGAGCGCTCGCCGCCGCCGACGGCGCGGGGCTCGGCGGCGGTGGCGGAGTGGGTGCAGAGGGTATGGCCGAAGCGGCCGGCGGCGCAGGATCGGCGGACGGCTTGTCGCAGCCTGAGGCGACGAGCAGGGCAAGCAGCAAAGTTCGGGCAAGGTGGCTCACGGGTGTACTCTACCCGTGCATGCTCCTGCCTTCGCGCCTTGTTTTCGGCCCCCTCCTCGTCGCAGCTCTTGTCGCCGCCCCGCGCGCGGCCCACGCCGAAGCCGAGGCGACTCCCGCCGAGCCGAAGAAGACCGACGACGCGAAGAATCCCGAAGGGCAAGGCAAGACCGAAGAACCCAAAGAAGAAGAAGGCGTCGAGCACACGATCGTCGTCGGCGCGGGCGGCGACGTGGATGTCGATCTCGGCGACGGATCGGTGCACGGCGGCGTCAACGCGTTCGTCGAGTGGAACGCGGTCCCTGGCTGGCTCGAGCTCGAGCTCGGTGCGTCGGTCATTCCGGCGGACAAGGGCGTCGAGGTACCCGTCGGCGTGCTGGCGAAGAAGCCCTTCCGGCTCACGCCGTGGTCGGAGGTGCTCGTCGGGATCGGTCCCGAGCTGCTGACGGTCTCGACACCCGACGCCAAGGGAACGTACTTCGGCGCCGTGGGCGCGCTCGATTTCATGTTCTGGCCCTTTGGCGAGCGCGTCGGGCTGTGGGCTGCGCCGGAGTACAGCGTTGTTTTCCACGACGGAGCGCAGAGTGCGCTGGGAGCGACGGGCGGCGTGCTGCTCGGCTGGTAGAACTATGCATGACCAACTCGCTCACCGAGCTCAAGGGCACGCTCGAGCACGTCGATCTTGGACGGTTCGTCGCGCTCGCTCGCCGTGTCGACCTCCCCAAGCTCTTGAAGACGCTCGCCTCGCTCGACGCTAGCGACGTGAGTCGAATGCTCGCGACGGCGCACGCGAAGCACAAGGATCGCCCGCTGCCCGCGCCCAACGGCGACTTTTACGACGTCGCCTCGATGCTCTCTCCCGAGGAGCAGGCGATCCGCTTGCGCGTCCGCGAGTTCATGGTGCGCGAGGTCGCGCCCATCGCGAACGACTTCTGGCTGCGCGGCGAGTTCCCGCACCATCTGGTCCCCGGGCTCGCGGAGCTCGACATCGCGGGGCTCACGTTCAAGGGCTACGGCTTCCCGGGCCGGAGCTGCGTGCTCGAGGGCATGATCGCCGAGGAGATCGCGCGCGTCGACGTGTCGACGTCGACGTTCTTCGGCGTCCAGAGCGGCCTCGCGATGGGCTCGATCTACCTGTGCGGATCCGAGGAGCAGAAAAAGGCCTATCTGCCCAAGATGCGCCGCTTCGAGCTTTTGGGCGCCTTTGGGCTGACGGAGCCCAACGTGGGCTCGGGCGTCGCGGGCGGCCTGGAGACGACCTGCCGCCGCGACGGCGATACGTGGATCCTCGACGGAAAAAAGAAGTGGATCGGCAACGCCACGTTCTCCGACTTCACGATCATCTGGGCGCGCGATCTCGCCGACGAGAAGGTGAAAGGTTTCATCGTCGACCGCGCGACGCCCGGCTTCGTCGCCACGAAGATCGAAGACAAGATGGCGCTGCGCACGGTGCAAAACGCCGAGATCACGCTGACGGACTGCCGGGTCCCCGAGAGCAAGCGGCTCGCCAACGCCAATTCCTTCAAGGACACCGCCAACGTCCTTCGCATGACACGCGCGGGCGTCGCCTGGCAGGCCGTGGGCTGCGCGCGCGGCGCCTACGAGCACACGGTGAAGTACGTGCAAAAGCGCGAGCAGTTCGGACGGCCGATAGGCGCCTTCCAGCTGGTGCAGGATCTCGTGGCGCACATGCTGAGCCAGCTCACCGCGATGCAGACGATGGTCGCGCGCCTCAGCCAGCTGCAGGATGCGGGCAAGTTGACCGACGAGCAGGCGTCGCTCGCCAAGGTGTTCTGCACCTCCGGCTGCCGCGAAGTCGTCAGCCAGGCGCGCGAGCTCCACGGTGGCAACGGCATTCTCTTGTCGTACGAGGTCGCGCGCTTCGTCGCGGACTCGGAGGCGCTCTATTCGTACGAGGGCACCAAGCAGGTCAACGCGCTCATCGTGGGCCGGGCGGTGACGGGGTTCAGCGCGTTCGTGTGAGGGCGGCGCTGCCGAATCACGCGATCGACACGATCGTCACGGTGCGGGTCTTCCCGCCGAGCACCACCTCGCACGCGTCGCCGACTTGCTTGCCCAGGATCGCGCGCCCGAGCGGGGAGCGCGGCGTCACCACCTGGACGGCACCGCCCCCGAGGCGAAGGCCACCGCCGTGTGGAGCGAGCCAGAGTTGCGCGTGGACGCCATCTTGATCCGTGGTGACCAGCGCGCCGAGCGCCACCCCGTCGCCCGGGCGAAGATCGCGAAGCGGCATGGCCTTCACCTCGACCAGCGCCGTCGTCAGCTCGTCGATGCGCATCGCCTCGCCACGCGCAAGGTACGACGCCTCGAGCGCGCGCGTGTCCTTGTCGTTCTCCGGCTTGGCTTCGTCGTGGGTCGCGCCCTCGCGGGCGGCCCGGTACGCCCGCTGACGGACGTCGAGATCGGAGGCCAGGCGCTCGACGAGCTCGTCCCGCAGCGATGTCTTGGGCGACACCCCGTCAGCTTACCGCGCCCGCTTCCGGTCCCGTGTACCGGGCGACCGCGAGCGAGGCCACGGCGGCGATCGTCGGCATGAACAGGTAGGCGGCGCCGCGCGTGTGGACGAATCGGCGGGTCAGCGGGATCCGTTCGGCCGTCGTCTCGCGCTCGATGCTGAAGGTCGGTGGATCGCCCTCGAGCTGGCGGTGATCGCCGAGGAGCGGATCGGCGCCGTTGACCGCGCCCGCGAACTTGGGGTTTTCGCACCATTGGCGCTGCACGAACTCGAACTGCTGTTCGATGTTGGCGTTGAAGCAGAGAAAGTGCAGCCCGCGGGGCCCGCCGGGATCGGCGCCGAGAGCCTCGAGGTACGAGCGCGGCTCGGCGTCGGGACAGAACGGGGCACCGTAGGCGCGACCCCGGCGAATGATCCGGTGACGGGAGACCACCGTGCGCGACTCGGCAGCGGAGGCCGCGACCCCCCAGTCGCGCGGGTGGCTGCGGCGCACGTGCGCGCCGAATGGGCACTTGAGTCCCTTGGGGTCGGCGTCGGCGTATTCGAAGGCATTTCGGTCGGCGTCGGTGAAGCCCGACGCCATCGAGTCGCGCTGCGCGTCGAGAACGAGCGGCGTGCCTCCGGGCCAGCGACCGACCATCCGGCTCGCAAGGTGGATGGCCTCGTCGTCCGACGCGGCGGCGGCGCGGCAAGCGGCCCAGAAGCCCGGGACGTCTTGCTCGAGCTGCCGCGCCACGAGGTACGAACCGTTACGCGCGAAGGGCGTGTGCCCACCGCCGGGCACGTGGGCGATCTCTCCGAATCCGTTCGGATGACCCAGAAAGATCTCGCCCGTCTCGACGTCGAACGCGGGCCCCGGCGCGCCTGCGTCCTTGACGGTTGGCTGCGCGATCCCGTCGCGGAAGCCAAAGTGCTCCTGGCGGCGCGGGAGGCGGATGGTGTCGAGGCACAGCAAGGCATCGAGGCCCGCGGCGGCCGCTGCTCGCAGGTAGGTGGCGCAGAGCGCGTCGATCCCGTCCTTGGCGTAGAGCAGGAGCATCGCGTGGACCGTCGGCGTACCCGGCGACCCCCAGATCCAGTTCGCGGGGCGGCTATTGCCTTGATCGCCGAGCAGGCGAGCGCGCGCGGCCGTCGTGGGACCCTCGACGAAGTCGCGTGGAAAGTCGTCGAGCAGCTTTGCGTCGAGGCCCAGGGCCTCGAGCCCGGCGTGGGTGAACGCCACGTTGACGAAGGGGCCTGGCTCTTGCTCTCGGCGCGCGGCCTTCGAGGCGCTCGTGAGCGGCAAGCTCGCGAGGTATCGCCCGGCTTGCGCGGCGTGGCCCGCGCGAACACCGAGAAGCACGAAGCGGGCCTCGTGCAGGTGACCGTAGCCGTGCAGGACAATCCCCTGGATGTCGTCGAGCGCAATGGCGGTCGGGCTGGTCATGGTCGGTCCGTTGGCGATGTGTCAGGTGAGTCGCGCGAGCCACTGCTCGGGCGCGACGGCGTGCGGGTCGGCGAGGCCGCGCCGGATCAGGGTGGCGTCGTTGATCTGGACGATCGAAAGCGAGGGATACGCCGCGTACCAGACGCGCGTGCGCACCTGGATATGGTGCGACCACGCCTTGAAGCGATCGCCTGCGTCGGATCCTGCGAACGCGAGCAACCGCGTGCGCGGATAGCCGCTCGTGTTGCTCCACACGGCCGTGAGGCCGCTGCTCGCTCGATCGATGAAATCGCAGAGATAGCTCTCCCACGAGCCGTCGTAGTTGCTCACGAAGGCGAGCCGCTGGCCGCCGTCGAGCAGGTACCAATGAGCCGCGTGGATCGATGGGATTTCGCCCAGGCTGCCCTGGACGAAGTACTCCTGAGCGAGCGTGTTGACGACGAAGAGAACGAGCCGGAGGAGCAGCCGCCGGAACGCGCCGCTCTTGACCTCGACGATGTTCGAGAGCGCATTCTGGTAAAAGAGGTCCTCGCCGCGCGTCGTGATCTCGACGTGCGCGCGCTCCGCCGCGGAGTAGACGGGCGAAAATGGGGGGTCCGTCGCTTCGAGCACGAGCAGCCACGGCAACGCGACGAGAGAGACGGGAACGAGCAGCGGGACGAGCAAGGCGCGTGAGAGCAGCGTGTCCCAGCCGCGCTCCTGCCGCGGAAAGCGCGAGGGAGGCGCGCCCAGCTGGGCGATGACGCGCCGGCGGACCTCCCCCGGGGCGGGGAGGGGACCCTGGGCGCGCAGGTCGTCGACGACGCGGCGGACGCGGCGCGCGAGCTCCGCCTCCTCGAGGATCTGGCGGCGGCTTCGGCCAGGGCTCCCGACGTACATGGCGGCCGGGGGAACGAGGCGCGCGAACAGGTATGCGACGACGTCGCTGTCGCTCGCGACCTGCGGGTATCCCTCGCAGCTCTCGTAGAGAGCGTCGAACGCGCGGCGTCCCGCGGCGACGAGGGCGCGCAATACGTTTTCGCTCTCCTGCGCCCGGTCGGCCGATGCGTCGCCCTCCGCCCCGTCGAACCAGGCGCTGAGCGCCAGCGATTCGGGCCCGCGAGCCGGCGAGGTGCCGCCGCCGGGCGATTGATAAGAATCTCCCCGTCCGGGAAGGATGACCCATCGTGCGTAGTGGAGCGTCGGCACGGCGCCGAAGTCGACGAGCGGCCGCGGCACCGGCTGCCCCTGCATCGCGCGGAGCGTTTCACTCGAGATGCGGTCGAGGACCGCGTCGAGGCGCGTACGGTCGCCGTCGCGTACGGGGGCGACGACGTCGAGCGCAAACTGGCGTGTGGGCCGGGTGGTGGCTAGCACGCGAGCACCAAAAATAGCGATTAGCACTTGCGCACGCGGCCGGTCCATCCTCCTCTTCTGGACATGACGTCGGAGCTCATCGCCCGGGTCGAAAGTCATCTCTTTGGCTGGCTTGGATCGTCCAGGGTGCTGCGCGCCCTCTTCGCCGAGGCGCGCGCCTTCTCGCCGGCGATCGTGGCCGGCGGGCGGGCCCTCGTGACGTCGTTCGCCGACGTGACCGAGGTCTTGAGCGACCCGGCCTTCGGCGTGAAAGAGGTTTACGGCGCGCGGATGGAGCAAACGTCGGGCGCGTTCTTCCTCGGCATGGACCCGGGCCCGCAGTACGACCGGGAGTCGTCGCTCGCGCGGCGCGCGGTGCGCGCGGGCGACCTCGAGACGGTTCGGACGATCGCGCGCGAGACGGCGAAGGCGCAGGTCGACCGCGCGCGCCGCTCCGGGACGATCGACGCCGTGGCCGACTTCACCCACGTCATCCCGATCCGCGTGGTCCAGCAGTACTTTGGCGTGCCTGGCCCCGACGACGCGGATCTCGGGCGGTGGATGCGCGCCATCTTCTGGGAGATCTTTCTCAACCTGCCCAGCGACCCGCACGTCACGGCGGCGGCCCACGTTTCCAGCCGCCAGCTCGCGCCGTACTTGATCGGCCTCATCGCGGCTCGCAAGCAGGAGCGCGCGTCCGGCTCGAAGCGCGACGACTACCTCTGCCGCCTCGTCGATCAGCAGCTCGACCCTGCTGGGGGGCTCGACGACGACGGCATCCGCCGCAACATCGGAGGGATCATCGTCGGCGCCGTCGACACGCAGTCCAAGGCGATGGCGCACGCGCTCGAGCAGTTGCTTCGGCGCCCCGACGCCCTCGAGATCGCGCTCGGCGCCGTGCGCGAAGGCAACGACGCGCTCCTCGCCCGGTGCGTGCCGGAGGCGCTGCGCTTCGATCCCATCAACGCGGTCTTGCCCCGGATGTGTCACGTCGATCACGTCCTCGGGCGGGGCACGCCGCACGCAAAGACGATCCCGCGCGGCACGATGGTGTACGCGGCCACGCTCGCGGCGATGTTCGACCCGGACCACGTCGACGACCCGGACGAGTTCCGCGTCGACAGGCCGGCCGATGACTATCTGCACTTCGGGTTCGGGCTGCACAGGTGCTTCGGCGAGCGGTTCAACGACGTGGTCCTGCCCGAAGCGATCAAGGTCATCCTCGCGCTGCCCAACCTGCGTCTCGACGGAGTAGCGACGTACGAGGGCCCCTTCCCCACCCACTTGCCGCTGCGTTTCGACGCGTAGGCCGGACCAGGTGTCATCGCCCGTGCCCTACGTTCCCTCGGCCGCCGATCCGCCCTTCGCCCGCCTCGGGGGTCAGCCGGGGGTGATCGCGATCGTCGAACGATTCTACGACGCCATGAGCGAGCTCGAACCCGACCTTGCGCGCCTTCATCCATGCGACCCGGACGGGCGCGTCGAACGTTCTGCGCGCGATCGGTTCGCGCTGTTCTTCGTCGGGTGGCTGGGCGGCCCGCAAGACTACGTCGCCCAGTACGGACACCCGCGGCTACGCATGCGCCACGCCCGGGTGCCGGTCGACAATCGCATGGCCACCGGCTGGATGCGCTGCATGCGCGTCGCGCTCGCGGAGGCCGGGATCGACGAGGGCGTGCGCGTCTATCTCGAGGAGCAACTGGGCTCCCTGGCGTTGTTCCTGCGTAACCATGGGTGACGCGCCGGCCTTCACCGATGAAACGGCCTGCGCATTCGGCTTGGCGCTAGGCTGGATGCGATGGATACGGGACGGATCGCGGCGGCCGCGCTCGGGATGACGCTCGCGGCGGCGGCTTCGTCGTGTCGTGCCGGAAGAGACGGGGGCGCGCGAGATGCCGGCGGGGCCGACCTGCCCATCGTCGGCGATCTGGATCTTCACAATCTGTTCGGCGCTGCCGCGGGCGATCAAGTCGTCGCCGACGAGAACGTCACCGTCGCGGCGCACGCGTGGCGCGGGCCGGGGTTCACGCTGCCGTCCCCGCGTACGGTGCACATCGTGATCGACGGCAAGGATCACACCGAGAAGGGCTTCCGGCTCTACGTGATGACCTCCGACGAGCTCACCAGGTTCGAGAAACATCAGACGTTCAAAGACATCCCTTCGTTCGAAGGACTGAAGGTGCACTCTCTCGACAAGACCGACACGCTCCCGGCGGGCTCGTGGTGCGTCGTCGTCTTCAACTCGGAGAACACGGCTCGCCCCATGGTCGTTCACGTGCGCGTCGTCGTGGCGGCTGCGTGATGAGCAAGGGCTTCGTCCTCGTCTCCCTCCGCGTTGTCTCGGTCGCCGCGCTGACGGGCATGTCCGCGTGCGCGCGCTTCGGGCCGGTCTACCCGCCGCGGCCGTCGGCATCCGCCGGATCGCCCGAGGCCGACCCCGAGCCCGCGCGGGTCGTGATGCACGTCGCCGTCGCCGGGCCCGCGCTTGCCGGGGCGGTCAGCTCGGGTACGCCGGCGACGGGGGACGGATCGTTCACGCTGCTCGGCTCCGAACGGCACTACACGTGGGAGCGAACCCCGTTCGAAGTCGCGTTCTCGCAGGGCCGCGTGCTGCTCACGACGAAGATCGCGGCTGTCATCGATCTCCCGATCAAGCCCGTCCACGCGTCGTTCACGGTGCACATCGCGGCCGAGCCCGTGGTGAGCGCCGCATACGCCGTGCGATTGCAGTCGATCGACGTCGCGGTGAGCTCCGCCGACACGGGGGTGAAGCTGGCCGATCGCTTCGCCGACGTGTACGCCGCGATCGAAGAGCCCCTCGCGGCGCGCCTCAAAGACTTTTCCTTCGACCTGCGGCCGCTCCTCGCCGAGGCCACCTCTCGCCTCGCGCGCCCACTCGAGCTGCCTGTGGGCGACGCGACCGCGTGCGCGCGCCTTCGGGTCCTGGAGATCGAGGCCGCGCCGACGGTGCTGGCCGACGGGATCGAGAAGGACCTGGCGATCGTCGTCGCGCCGTCGGTCACGCTGCCGTGCGTCGCGGGCGCGGACGCGGACGGCGCCACGATGCCCCCGCTTTCCAACGTCGCCGCGCTGACGCCGGGACCGTTCACGGTGACGGTGCCCATCGCCGCCCGTTACGACGAGCTGACGCGCGCGATGACGGCCGCGTTCACGGGCGGCCGCCTGTACTTCTCGAGCGAGTATCCGGACCTGTATCTCGAGGCGCCGGAGGTCTACGAGTCGCAGGGCGCGCTCGTCCTCAAGATGCATTTACGCGGATCGGCCCACAAATACGGGATCGACGCGGACCTCGACGGCGACATCTACCTGGTCGGTCACCCGAGCGTCATCGACAACGAGCTGTCGGTGCCCGACCTCGAGCCCACGATCGAGACCCGCAACTTGCTCCTGTCGCTCAAGGCGATGACCGACGCGGACCGGATCCGCGACGACGCACGCAAGGCCCTTCGCCTCGACATCGGCGCCCGCCTGCGGAGCGTGACGGACAAGCTCGGGCCGGACCTCACGTTCCGGACATCCCAGGGGTGCGTGGCCGGGCACGTCGATCGCATCGCAGTCACCGGCGTGTACACGCACGCCGACTACTTGCGTGTCTACGTCGCGGTCACGGGGCGCGCGCGCGCGTCGGCGCCTTGCGACGCACCTTCGGCTCCCGATCCCGGCCAGGCTCCGGGGAAGTAAATCGCGACCCATCGCGGCACGTCGCGGATGCCCTCGGCGGCGATCGCCTCGGCCGCGGCTTGCTCGAGCGCGCTCCCCTCGGAGCCTCCGAGACGGCCGCCGAGGCGGAAGCGCGCAGCCTCCGCGTGCATCGCCATGCCGGCCCCCTCGGATGCCTCGATGGCGTCGCGCAGCGCGGCGATCGTCGGCGCGCGGGCACCGGCGGCGTTCTCCGTGCCCGCGCGGACGATGGCGGCGAGCGCCGAGGTCCACGGCATGCGCTCCTTCTCGAGTTGCCGCTGGGCCGTCCGCGCCTCCGCGATCAGCGCGTCCCTGCGCTCGGGCTGCACGGCCGCGGCGGCGATGGCACAACGGCCGCGCGTGTAGTGGAAGATCCCGCGGATGAATTGCACGCGAAGAAGGAAGCTTTGCTTGAGCGCTCGGTGGTCGCGCATCAGCCGCTCGTACGCGGCGGGGCCATCGCCCAGATACAGGTCGACGTCCGGCTCGAAGGCCATCGCCTGGAAGTGCTGGACGAGAAAGCCCGTCTGCGACCACTGCGCCATCCCGTCGTGCGCTTCGCGGCGAGCGCCCTCGGGATCGTCGGCCGCCAGGTGGATCGTCATCGTGGTCGTCGCCGCGAGATTCACGGCCGTGTACAGGTCGCCGCGGTCGCGCGCGTCGGCGACGATGCGCGCCTGGCGCCGGGCGAGCTCGCGGATCTCGCCAGAGAAGTACAGCGAGCGCACGCTGAAGAGGACGGCGTTGGTGTGCCACTGGTTGCGGCTCGCCGGCAGCTTGCTGTTGCTCGTGTCGAGCGCGACGCGCGCCTCCTTCCAGCGCCCTCGCAAGAAGAGCGCGACGCCGCGCGTGCCCTCGACGAAGGCCTCTGCCTCGACGCTGCCGCTCTCGGCGGCGAGACGCCGCGCGACGTCGATGAGGGCGCGCTCGCGCCGGCCCTGCGAGCCGCCCGAGCTCGCGAGCTGGGCCGCCTCGAGGGCCGCCGCGCGCATGATCTGCTCGCTGTCGCCGGCGCGCATCGAGAGCAGCAGAAAGCGCGCCTGCATGCAGGCCCCGAGCAGCACGTCGACGACCGCGAAGCCCATGGCCACCGCGTACATCGCCTCGATGCGCGCTCGGTCGCCCGGGCGTACCTCGGCCGCGGAGCGGGGCGCGAAGCGGACCCCCATGACGGCGAGGCGGACCTGGTAGACGACGAGCCAGAAGAGCAGCGCGAACGTCGAGTCGGGCGCCCTCATCCCGATCGCCGTGAGCACGCGGTGAAGCACCTGCGCGCCCTCGTCGATCCGCCCCGACGCGAGGAGCTGCTCGGCCGCCGCCCGTTCGAGCTCCACGCGGCGGGCTCCGGGCTCGCGCTCGGCCAGCGCGAGGTACTCCCTGGCCGCGGCGGCACCGCGGCCGGCCCACGCCAGGGCTTCGGCGAGGCGACCGCGAAGGCGCTGCCTCTCCGCGGACTCGGCAGGCACACCTTCGCACGCGAGCTCGAGGAGCTGCACCGCGCGATCGAAGGCGAACTTCGCGATCGCCCGGTCGGCCCCGCGCTCGGCGTAGGGCACCGCCCTCTCTGCCTCGCCGGCGCCCGCGAGCTGGAGAGCCACCGCCTCGACGTCGGCGTCGGGCGCGGCTTCGAGGGCGAGCGCGAGGCGCACGGAGTGCTCGCGAACGCGGTCACCGGAGATGCCGCTGACGATGGCGTCGCGGATGCGATCGTTCACGGTCTCGGCGATCTCGCGCCCGTCGCGAAGGCCCGCGCGGACGAATCGCCCGGCGCGAAGCCGCTGCAGGGCGTCGTTGCCGTCGGTCACCCGCGCCGCCTCGAAGAAGCTCTTCGCCGGGAGCGGGCGCCCGGCGACGGCAATGACCTCGAGCAGGGTCCTGGCGTCGTCCGGAAGACGCGCGAGCCGCTCGGCCACGGCGCGCTCCAGCGTCACCGGGAACTGGCCATCGGTGCCATCCGGATCGTCACGGTCACGAACGGCGCGCGCCAGCTCTTCGATCAGAAAAGGGCTGCCGCGAGATTCTCTGGCCACGGCCTCGGCGGTGGCGCGGACGGCGGCCGCGTCGTCCTGGGGATCGAGCAAGGCGAGAGCGACATTGGCCGCGTCCTCGACACCGAGAGGGCCCACCTCGACCTCGCGAACCTCTGCTTCGCGGGGCCACTGCGCTCGAACCTCGGCGAGCAAGGGGCTGCCCTGCGCTTCGTCTTCGCGGTACGACATGATGATCAAGAGCGGCGGCGCTTGCGGCGGCCGTACGATCTCGAGAAGCAGCGCGGCGCTGTCCGAATCGCCCCAGTGCACGTCGTCCATGTGCACCACGACGGGCTGCCGCTTCGCGATGGAGCCGAGCAGCTCGCGGAGCGCGGCGAAGCCCTGACGGCGTGCCAGGTGTGGATCGCCGACGACGGGCGTCGGCCGATCCGCGACGGCGGGCACACGCCGCAGCACGGGGAAGATCCGCGCGAGCGCGCCGACGTCGTTCGGGAGATCCGGCAAGGCCTGACGCTCGGAGAGGCGAAGCAGGTGCCGGCTGAGATGATCCATCCACCCGTCGATCGCCTTGTAGGGCACCGACTCGCGCTCGTAGGCGCGCCCGCGCAGGACCAGCACGTCGGGGTTCGACGTCGTGAGGACGTTGGTGAACGCGCGCACGAGCGACGACTTTCCCATCCCGGACGAGCCGCGCACGGTCACCGTGATCGAGCGACCCCTTTGCGTCGCTTCGAAGGCCTCGCGCAGCGTGCGCAGGTGCTCGCCGCGGCCCACGAGCTTGATTGGCGCGCCGCTCGGCGGCGTTCGCCGCGGTCGCGCGGGGATCCCGGAGGCCGTCGACGGCCCGACCAGGCGCAGGATCTCTTCGCCGCTCGGCCGCAGGTCGGGCTCGCGCTGCAGAAGGGATGCGCAGAGCGCGTCGAGCTCCGGTGGGATTCGTGCCGCGCGATCCGAGGCCCGAGGGGGCTCCTCGGAGACCTTCGCCCGCATGATGTCGGGCGCGGCCCCGACGAACGGCGCGCTGCCGACGAGGGCCTCGAAGAACAGCGCCCCGACGGCGTACCAGTCCGACGCCGGCGTCAGCTCGCCGCCGACGACCTGCTCCGGCGCCATGTACGAGGGCGTCCCGATGACGGGAGCCGCGTCGGCGTCCTCTTGCCTGTCCCGGCCGCGTTCGATCGCGACGCCGAAGTCGAGCAGGACGACTCGCCCTTCCGGCGTGACGAGCACGTTCGAAGGCTTGATGTCGCGGTGGAGGTTGCCGCCCGCGTGAAGGGCCTGCACCCCCTCGGTCAGCTGCCGGAGCGTCTCGCGCGCACGACCGAAGTCCGGCTCGCCGCCCTCCCGCACGTGCGTCACGATGTCGACGCCGCGAACGAGCTCCATCGTGAAGAAGACGTCGCGTTCTTCGTTCGCCACCAGCTCGTAGAGACGCACGAGGTTCGGGTGATGCACGTCGGCGAGCGTGCGAAACTCTTGCTTGAAGTTGTAGAACGCCAGGGGGCTGAAGTGCTGCAGCCTCTTCACCGCGACGAAGACGTCGCGCTCGACGTCGAAGGCCTCGTACACGGCGCCCACCGAGCCCGTCCCGATGCACCGGCGCACCCGGTATCGGCTCGTACCGGCCCACTCGGCGAGACGCAGCGGCAAGTCCCGCGGCGACGTCGTCTCCGCTCCGCCGTTCATCCTGGCCCCGACCACGCCCCCGGCACGAAGACCTGCGACCACCGGGCCGGGTCACGAATCCCCTGCGCTTCGAGGTCGGCGGCCGCGGCCTTCGCGAGCGCGCGCCCCTCGTCGCCGCCGAGAAGCTGTCCGAGGTTGTAGCGAGCGGGAGCCAAGAAGAACAGCGTGCCGGTGGCCTCGACGCGCTCGAGGGCCTTGCGCAGCGCCGCGATGGCCGCGTCGCGCCGGCCCGCGGAGCTTTCGATACCCGCCTCGACGAGGCGCGCCAGGGCGCCTGCCCACGCGTCGTGCTCGCGATCGAGCAAACGCACCATCTTGCGAGCCTCGGCGAGCCGCGCCGGCTTGTGTTCTGGCTGCGCGCCAGCCGATGCGACAGCGAGCCGGCCCCAGACGAAGCGCGTCATCGTGCGGATGAACCCCGAGTGGAGCAGAAGGCTCTTCTTCAGCGCGGGGATCCCCGCCATGAGCCGCTGGTACCCCTGCTCCTCGCGGCCGAGATAGAGCTCGATGTCGGGGCCATACGCGAGCGCCTGCCAGTGCTGCACGTGGAAGCCCTTTTGCGTCCACTGCGAGAGCGCGTCGGCGAGCTCGCGCTGGGCACGCTCGGGATCGTCGGCGGCCAGGTTGAAGGCGACGCCGGTGCTGGTGCGAATGTTGACCACGGCGTACCGATCGCCCCGCTCTTCGGCGAACGAGCACAATCGGTTCATCAGGCGAAACGCCTCTTGCGTGTCGCCGCTCAACTGGCGGTTGTACACGTCGAAGAGCCGGGTCATCTCGAAGCCGCTGACGCCCGCTCCGATGTGGCGAACGGCGACATCGAGCAGCGGACTGGCTTCGCGCCAGCGACCGCGATTGAAGAGGCCTACGCCGCGCGAGCCCGCGGAGAACGCCTCGGCCTGCGGGCTGCCGTCCTTTTCCGCGAGCGTCGCCGCGGTCGCGACGAGGGCGCGCTCCCGGGCACTCTCGGGGCCACCCGCCGCCGCAAGGTGGCCGGCCTCGATGCTCATCGCGCGCGCCACCTGGAAGCGATCGCCGACGCGAAGCGCCTCGATCAGGTGACGCGCCTGCATGCACGCGCCAAGCACGACATCGACGAGCGAGAACCCGAGCGCGACCGACGCCAGCGCCTCGACGCGCAAGCGGTCGCGATCGGACACATCGCTCGATGCACGCTCCTTGAACCGCAGTCCCACGATCGCGAGCCAAAAGCGCCACACGATCAGCCAGAACACGGCCGCCGCCGGCGATTGGGGTGCGCGCATCCCCACGGCCTCGAGCACCGTGCGCAGGATCTCTTTACCCTCGTCGATGCGACCGCTGAAGAGCAGCTGCTCCGAGGCCGCCCGGCGCAGATCGAGGCGACGCGCCGGCGGCGCGTTGGTCGATGCGGCGAGAAAGACGCGGGCCGACTCTTCGTTGCGGCCCGCGAGGCGAAGCACCTCGCCGAACCGCTCGGTCAGACGCCCATGATCGGCTGACCGGGCCGGCAAGTGCTCGAGCGTCAGCCGGTACAAGCGCACGGCCTGGTCGAACGCGAGCTTCGACGCGGCCTGCTCGGCGGCGCCCTCGGCGAAGCGCGCAGCGCGCTCGCTGTCTCCCGCGCCGAGCCAGTGCAAGGCGACGGCCTCGGCGTCCGCGCCCGGCGCGTCCTGGAAAATGAGCGCCAGGCGCCCGTGGTGCTCGCGCAACGTCGACGCCCCCAGCTGGGCCACGATCGTCTCGCGAATCCGATCGTGCTTCGGCTCGACGACCTCGCGCGCGTCGCGGAACCCCGTGCGCAGCAGGCGGCGGGTCGCGAGGCACGTGACGACCTCGTCGACGGTGTCCTCCACGCGCGCCGCGGCCGCGATTGCGGACACGGGCAGCGGCCTGCCCCCCACCGCGAGGAGCTCCACGAACCGGCGCGCCGGTTCGGGCAGCCGGCCGAGACGCTCGGCGATCATCTGGTCGAGCGTGAGCACCGCCAGCGTGGCCCCCGGGGCCGAAGGGGCGCCGCGGTTGCTCCGCACGAGCTCCTCGATGAGAAAGGGGCTGCCGCGCGATTCGCGCGCCACGGCGCGGGCGGTGCGCCTGCCCACCTCGTCGGTCGCGTCGAGCAGCGTGGTCGCGAGCTGCAGCGCGTCCTCGTGCGCGAGGGGGGCGACTTTGACGTCGCGCGTGTCGGCGCCTTGCGGCCACCGATCGCGCACCTCGGCGAGAAACGGGCTCGCCTGCTCCTGGTCGTCGCGGTACGTCATCAGCAGGAGCAGCGAGGGGGCCTGCGGGGGCCGGAGCACCTGCAGCAAGAGCGCCGCGCTGTCGACGTCGCCCCATTGGGCGTCGTCGACGAAGAGCACGACGGGCTGCCGCGCGGCGAGCGTCGCCAGCAGCTCGCGGAGCGCGGCGAACGCGCGACGTCGGACCGTCTGCGGATCGGCGACCTCCACCGGGCCGAGCTCCGCGATGGCCGGCACGCCCTGCAAGACCGGAAAGAGCCGGGCGAGCAGCCGGATGTCGGCGGGGAGTGGGATCGGTTCGCCGTCCTCCATCGCGGCCATCAGGTGGCGGCTCAGCGAATCGACGAGCGCGTCGACCGCCTTGTACGGGACGGCCTCGCGTTCGTAGGCGCGCCCACGCAGGATGATTGCGTGCTCGGTCCTGGCGACGTCGTCGAGGAAGTGGTGCACCAGCGTGGATTTGCCCATCCCGGAGGCGCCACCGACCCGGAGCGTCACCGGACGCCCCGCGCGCGATGCGTCGTACGCGGCGCGTAGCGCCTGCAGCTGGCTCTGTCGGCCGATGAAGGCGGCGAGCTCGTTCGCGATCATGGGGGCGGCCGGTATGGAGCTGCGCGTTCCCCCGAGCCTTCGCAGGATCTCGGCCCCGTCGGGGCGAGCGCCTGGCTCGCGGTCGAGGAGCTCGACGCAGAGGGCGTCGAGGTCCGGCGGGACGCCCCGCACGTATTCGGACGGGGGGCGAACGACCATGACGCTCTTCATCGTCAGCACGTCGACCAGGGATCCCGCGAAGGGCGTCTGCCCGACGAGCGCCTCGTAGAGCATGATGCCGACGCTGTACCAGTCGCTGGCCGGCGTCGGCGCCACGTCGTCGGCTTGCTCGGGGGCCATGTAGCGCGCGGTGCCGACGACCTCGCCGCTTGCGGCTCCCCCGCTCCCGGGGCGCCCGCGAAGCTCCGTCGCGACACCGAAGTCGAGGAGCACGACGCGCCCCTCGCCCGTCACCAGCACGTTCGATGGCTTCACGTCGCGATGCAGCTTGCCGGCCGAGTGGAGCGCGTGGATTCCTTCGACGAGCTGCCTCAGCGTCGGCCGAAGCCTGTCGATGTCGGCCAGCGTCTGCACCGGAGCCGGGGTGGCGCTCTGCGTGGTGCCCGGCGGTACCGTGGCGCGCTCGTGCCGGGGCGGCCGCACCGTGATGCTCGCGCTCGTGCCGCGCGGTTTCGGGGGCTGCGCGTCGCCGGGCCTGCGCACGTGCTGCAAGAAGTCGGTGCCGCGAACGAGCTCCATCGAGAAGAACGCGTCGTCTTCGCCGCCGACGACGAGCTCGTAGAGGTGCACGAGGTTGGTGTGCCTCACGTCCGCGAGGGTGCGAAACTCTTGCTTGAAGAGGTAGAGCGCGGCCGGGTCAAAGCGCAGCAGGCGCTTGACCGCGACGACCTGCTGCCGCTCGCGATCGAACGCCTCGTACACGACGCCCATCCCGCCTTGACCGAGGCGGCTCCGGACCTCGTAGCGCCGTGTCCCCGCCCAGTCCGAGGGCTGGACGGACGCAGACCCGCTCATTTCTTGAAAGGTAGCCGCGTTCGAAGCGCCGGGGAACCAGCGCCGGCCCGCGCGGCGGTGGGGTCGCACCGTTGCCCTTGTTTGCCCCTGTTCGCCCTTGTTCGCTCTTCTTGGTGCTCCGGGGCGCTATTGGGCGACCGCGCCGCAGAGGCTGAAGCCGGCCGCGCCGCAGGGCCCCGAAGCGCACTCGCCGCACTGGATCACGCCTCCGCAGCCGTCGCCGGCGGGCCCGCATTGCAAGTGCTGAGCGGCGCAGGATTCGGGGTGGCAGTTGGTCGGACCGCACTGGCCGGGCACTCCGCCGCCGCCGCACGTCGACGACGGGCTGCACGTTCCGCAATCGAGGAGATTGCCGCAGCCGTCGCCTGCCGGTCCACAGGTGATGTTTTGCGAAGCGCATGTGGCGGGGGTGCAGCGCGCGCCGGCGTCGGCGGCGCCGCACTGGCCCGGCACGCCCCCACCGCCGCACGTGAGGGGAGGGACGCAAGCGCCGCAGCTCAGCAGATTGCCGCAGCCGTCACCGATGGAGCCGCACGCGGCATTCTGCGATGCGCACGTCTCGGGAGTGCACTGCCCTCCAGCGGGGGGTGCTCCGCACTGACCGGCGATGCCGCCGCCGCATGTCTGCGGAGGCGTGCACGCTCCGCACTGCAAGACGTTCCCGCAACCGTCGCCCGTGGGCCCGCAACCCAGGTTCTGCTCGGCGCACGTCCGCGGCGTGCAGGTCGTGGAAGGCGGAGGCGGAACGCACGACTGCAGATCCCAGATCATGTATTCGAGGATGCGCTCCTGCGGCGTCAGCGCGTTGGTGTCGCACTCGTCCGGAAAGATCGACGCGTTCGTCGATCCCTGGTTATTGACGTGGAAGTCGCTGAAGATGGCGTGCCCGCATTGCGACGCCTGCCCGACGGGAGTGTCGAACGTGTAGTGGAGCAGCATGTTCGCGTGCGCCACGCTCGGCGGGTCGGGATCCGTGCCGTCGATCCAGTCCACCGACGAGCCGAGGACGGCGTCGACGTCGTGGCGACCCGCCTGGATGGTGACCTGCGGAGGGCTGGCGTTCGAGAGCGCGCCGAGGAGGTTCAGCCACTGCACGAAGACCGTGCCGTTGGGATTGCCGGCGACGTCGATGTTCCCGGTGAAGGGGACACCGAGACCGCCGTTGGCGGTCGCGTTGCGATTCGCGTTCACGTCCCACGTGGCGGTCGAGTCGAAGGGGCTGTTCTGGAAGAGCCACGTGTAGCTGAAATGCGTGGCGAAGAAGCGCCCACCGCCGTTGCCGTACGTCACCAGGTCGGCCAGCTCGTCGGTCGTCTTGAGGAACTCGTCGCCCCAGCAGGGGAGCATGATCTGGTCGTAGTTCATGTACGAGCCGCCCGACGCGAGCAGCGCCGTCTCGGGCTCGGAGTCGAAGAGCGAGGCGCCGGAGCCGTGCCCGTTCACGTCGGCGGTGCCGAAACCGGCGGAATACAGGTGAATGCGGCCCGTGCCGCCGTTCTCCGTCCCGGAGAACTCGCTCTCGTCGACGCCCATCTTCAAGAGGATGCACTCGATCGAATCGACGGCCCCGGTCGAGATCGCGGTCAGCGGGATGTCGCCTTCGCTCTCGGTGCGCGGCAGATGGATGTCGCCCGCGGCGGTCGCCGCGCAGGATGTGGCGACGTCGACGTAGACCTCGCGTCGCCAGCGACCGAGCTGCACCACGATGGGGATCTGCGACCCGACGGGCACGTTGGTGAGCGTGAACGTGCCGTCGAACGCCGAGGTGGTCGAGACGAGCGGGTCGCCGGAGACGTCGGCTCCGCACTGGGTGCACTGCGCACCGGGTGCGAAGGACTGAACCGCGCCGTTCGGGATGTAGACGATGGCGTTGGGCACCGGGTCGGGCGTCGTGCCGGCCGGCACCCAGGGAGAGAGGCCGGCCAGCACGCGGCCGGTGATCGTCGTCGGCGCTCCGGCGCACGCGACTTGTTGCGTGCACAGGCCCGTGCACGTATGGCCGCACACGCCGGGCGTGCCGCCGCCGCCGCAGACATCGGCGCCGCCGCACACCCCGCACTGCAGGAGATTGCCGCAACCGTCCCCCGCGGGACCGCAGTCGAACCCCAGGCTCTGGCACGTCGCGGGCGCGCACACCGGCGTCGCGCCCGGGGCGCTCGATCCGCCGCACACGCTGAACCCTCCCCCGCCGCAGAACGCGGGCGCGGTGCACGTACCGCACGCGAGCGTGCCGCCGCACCCATCCCCCGCGGTACCGCAGCTCACCCCGAGCGAAGAGCAGGTCGCCGGCACGCAGGCGGCGAGCGCGCCGCCCTCGGCACCGGCAGGGCCACCGCATACACTGAAGCCGCCCGCACCGCAGACGGCGGGCGCGCTGCACGTACCGCAATCGAGCACGCCGCCGCACCCGTCGGCGTTGCTTCCACAGCTCAGACCGAGCTCCACGCACGTCTTGGGAACGCACGCACCCGCGTCGCCGGGTGCGCCGCCGTCGCCTGTGCCGCATCGGCTGAAGCCTCCGCCGCCGCAGTACGCGTCGCCGACGCACGTGCCGCAGTCAATGAGGTTGCCGCAACCATCGGCGTTCTGGCCGCATGTGTAGCCGGAGGCTAGGCACGAGCGGGGCGCGCACCCCGTCGGGGAGCTGGAGAACGCGGGGCCGTCGCCGTGCGACGCGTCGAGCAACCCGGCGTCGCCTACGCCGCCGCACGAAGCGGCGAGCAACCCGACGCCCGACGCGACGCAGAGCGCCGCCGCGCGAGCCCACCATCGTGCCCTTTGCACCATGGGTCTGCCCTACGGTGCGACGCGCAGCGAGAGCTCCGCGAGAGCCATCGCCTGGGCCGCCGCCCCGACGCCCACCTGGGCCCCCGCGCCTGCGTCGGCCGATTGCGCCGACGCCGCCGCGTTGGCCATGAACTGGGCGATCACCTGCGCTGCGGCGCCCACGTTGACGTCGATGCCGTTCGGGCCCACCGACGCTTGCGCATCGACGTTCACGCAGACGTTCACGTCGGCCACCGCGCTGAGCTTCGCGGTCAGATCGCCGTCGAGATTGCCGGCGAGGTTGACCACGTCGTCGATGACGCCCTGGAGGGAAGCCGTGACGTTGCCCGTCGCAGTCACCAGGCCGCCGAGCAGCCCCCCGCCCGCGCTGGCCGACGCCGACCCGCTGCCACCGAGCGCCGTGGCGAAGGTCGCGCGCGCCGAGGTGAGAGCCTGGATGCTGGTGGCGGCGGTGACGTTGGCGACGAACTGGGCGCTGGCCGAAGTGGCGGCGCTGATCGTGGCCTGCGGGGCGCCGGCGGCGGTGACCACCTGCACGACCGCGTTCGCCACGATGCTCGCCTCGAGCTGCGCCGCCGCGTGGATGGCCGCGAAGGCGAGGTCATTGACGTCGAGCGCGGCGTTGGCGGCGAGCGAAGCGTTGAGCGACGCTGAGAAATCGAGCGAGACCGCGGCTTGCGCCTGGGCGCGCGTGCCGACCGAGATGCCTCCCGACGCCTGCACCGCCGCGTCGAGCGAGGCGGCGAGCTGCGCCGTGACCGTGGCGATGTTCGTCTGTCCGGTGAGGAGGCCGGCAAGGCCCGCATTGAAGCTTGCGAGCGCCGAGGCCTGGGCGGCGGCGAACACGTTGAGGTCGAGCGTGACGCCGGCCTGCGCGAACGCCGTGAGGCGCGCCTCCGCACCCGTGACCACGGCCGCCGAAAGGGCCTGAACGAGCGCGCTCACCCCGACGCCCGAGTCGCCCTGCAGCGCCGCCGCGGCCGCGATCGCCGCGGTGACCTGGGCGTCGACGAGGGTCGCGACGTCGAGAGCGAGCGTGGCGCCGCTCAAACCGGAGGGGCTCGCGGCAGGAGCGGCAGGCGCGGGCGCCGGCGTCGCGCTCGCGTCGGAGCCGGTCGGCTCGCTCTCGCCACCCGACCCGAGCGCGCACGTGGCCGCGGAGGTGAGCACCTGCGATTGCAGAGAGGTTTGCGTCGTGATGGGCGCGGTGACGAGCGTGGCGCCCGCCGTCGAGCCCGTGGATCCGAGGACGACCGAGCCGAGCACGCTGCCCGACGCATCGAGCGCCTGCACGATCGTGAGACCCGCGTTGATCGGCGCCTGCAGAGAGAAAGCGCCCCCGGCGCTGACGGCGCCCTGGGCAAGAGCCTGCAACGTGCCTCCCGGAAGAAGCGCCGCGAGCTGCACGCTCATCGCCGCCGCCACGGTCCCTTGCCCCGCGAGCCCGACCGATCCGAGCGCCACGCTGCTCGGACCCTGATTGGTGATCGTGCCCGTCACGGTGGCCAGCGCGACCTGCGAAGATCCGAGGGTCCCTACGCCGGTGGTCGCCGCGGACGCCGGCGTTCCCGTGGCCGACGCGCCGGGAGACGATGCCGCGGGGGTGTCGCCTTGGCCGACCGGCGACGGTCGCGCGGCTCCCCCCGTCGTCGGGGCGTCAGTCCCGGAGCACGCGGCGACCAGCGACGATCCGACGACCAGGGCAACGACGCTCCATCTCGAGCTGAGTTTCTTCATGCGCAGGCTCCTTGAAGTCCGCTCCGTTTGCGGACGGGCACGGCCCCTCAGCAACCGCCGCGCCACACCCCCGACGGGCCCTTTTCCCGCGGGTTTCCAGCCTCGAGACGCGCTGCTGCGACAGCCGCGTCGCACCCGAAGACGGCGCGGCGCGCTTCGAGGCGCGACGAACGCGTCGCAGCGCGGATGCGCGCGGCGCGTGCGGCGTTGGAGACGGCGCAGCGGCTGGCGTTGGGCTAGGGTCGCGCTGCAGATCGCACGAGGGGGACGAGTCCACAGTGTTCGAGGCCGGCACTTCGCGCATTCGGGTCGCGCCGCGGGGCATCAGCATCCCCGCAATCGAGCTCGTCGTCATCGATGGGCCTTCGCGGGGTGCCCGCGTGCGCGTCGAGAACGGGTTCGCACGCGTCGGCAGCGCGTCGGCCAGCGATCTCTCGCTCGCCGACTTCACCGTCTCGCGCGTCCACTGCGAGATCCGCGTCCACCCGACGGCCATCGCCATCAAGGACTGCGGCAGCACCAACGGCACGTACGTCGAGGGCGTCAACGTGCGCGAGGGCGAGGTGCGGCCGGGGGCGGCCGTCCGGGTCGGCAAGAGCGTCTTTCGCATCGAGTCGGTCGACGGCAGCTCGGTCGTTCCGATCTCCGAGAACGGCGCGTTCGGAGAGCTGGTGGGTGCCAGCCTCGAGATGCGGCAGGTCTATGCGATCCTCGAGCGGGTCGCGCCCACGAACGCCACGATCCTCATCGAGGGAGAGACGGGCACCGGCAAGGACGTCGCCGCGCGCTCCCTGCACGCGGGCTCGCAGCGCGCCGCGGGGCCGTTCGTGCCGGTCGACTGCGGCGCCATTCCCGAGAACCTCATCGAGTCCGAGCTCTTCGGCCACGTGCGGGGCGCGTTCAGCGGCGCCGTCAGCGACCGGCGCGGGGTCTTCGAAGAGGCGCACGGCGGCACGCTTTTCCTCGACGAGATCGGCGAGATGCCTCTCTCGGTGCAGTCCAAGCTGCTGCGCGCCCTCGAGACGCGCTCGATCCGGCGGGTCGGCGGCAACACGGAGCGACCGGTCGACGTGCGCATCGTCGCCGCCACCAACCGCCCCCTCGCCATCCGCGCCAACCAGGGCACGTTCCGCGAGGACCTCTACTACCGGCTCGCGGTCGTCGAGGTCACGCTGCCTCCGCTGCGATCACGCGTCGAGGATATCCCCCGCCTGGCCGCGCACTTCTTCACGAGGTTCTCGGGGTCCGATACGTCGCTGCCCGAGGCGTTCGTGGCGATGCTGGTCCGGCGCAGCTGGCCGGGCAACGTGCGCGAGCTGCGCAATTTCATCGAGCGAAGCGTGTCGCTCGGATCGATCCACGCCGACTCCACGCGCCTGGGTACGCCGAGCGAACCGCCCCCGTCGCTGCCTGCGCTGCCCTCCACCATGGAGAGCTTCGTGCCGCTGCACCTGCCGCTCAAGGATGCCCGGCAAGCGTGGACGGAGAGCTTCGAGAGCGTCTACGTGCGCAGCATGCTGAAAAAGACGGGGGGCAACCTGACGCGTGCCGCGGAGCTGGCCGGCGTCAACCGGCGCTTCATGCAGCGCCTGCTGGCGCGCCTCGGCCTGCGAGCGAGCGACGTGGCGTCGGACTCGGACGACGAGAAATAGCGGTCAGAGCACGTCGTCGCGTGTGAGCCGTGGCGCGCGCTTCGCCTTCGGAGTGGTCGGTGTGCTCGGTGCGCGCGGCGATGCGGCACTGGAGACGGCTCGCGGCGCGGCGACGCCCGCTGGCGCTGCGGGTGCGGGCGGCGACGCCACGGGCACCTCGTCGACCGCTGGCAATGACGCCGTCGCCTGCACGGGCGCGCTCGACGCGACGATCCCGGCGCTCGTCGCCGGCGCCTCCGCCGATGGCGCCGCGCGCTCGCCGCCCGCGTACCGGACGCACACCAGGGCAAGAAGGGCGCTGCCGGCGAGCACCGTGGCGACGATCGCGCCGCGCGTCCAGCGGAATGAGCCGAAGGAGTGCCACGCCCGTGGAGGCGGCGGCCTCGACGACCGCAAGCGGCGCGTCACGACGGCCGCAACGTGGCCCGGCTCGAGGCTGATCTGGATCGATGGTTCTGCAGCCACGGGGGCGCCCACCGCGCGCTTGGGAGGGAGCGCTGCGGGCTCCGCCGGGATCGGATCCGCGGCCGCGCGCATCGCGGGCGAGTCGAACGACTCGGAGGCGAGCGACTCGACCCAGGCGCCGATCTGCGACGGCGTCGCGGGCGGCAGCGCGGCCTCGAGAGCGGCCGCCATCTCGCCCGCCGAGTCGAAGTGAGGCGCCGGCTCGCTCGCGAGGCCCCTGGCGACCATCGCGTCGACCGCCGGGTCGAGACCCTCGCGGTAGCGACTGGGCGGCGGGACTTCGTCCGGGCCACCGGGGGGGAACGAACGGCCCACGAGCGACTCCCACAGCACGACGGTGGCTCCGTAGACGTCGGACGGCGCGTCGCTCGAGACGTGCACCGAAGGGATCCGCCGCAGCATGCCCGTGACGACTCTCGAGACGATCGCCAAGGGCGCCTGGCGGCCACCGGTTCGCTGCGACCGCAGGAGCGTGACGAGCGACTCGTGGAGCGAATCGCGCTTGGCCGCGCCGAGCGCGTCGGCTTCGCTCGGGGGCGGCGGCCACGACCTCTTTCGCGCCGTCGGCACCTCGCGAGGGTCGAGAGGATTCATCGTTTCGAGACCTCGATGCGCGGAGCCTAACTAACCCGATCGGGATAGTCGAGGCCCAAGGATGCCGCCCGCCCCGAAGGGACGGGGCAGAGCGTCGCGGGGGCGCCCGGCGAAAAAAAACCGCGTCAGCCGGCCATGCGGCGGCGCGTCGTCCGGAGCGGCGCGTCGACGAGATCGCGCACGCTGATGCCCAGGGTGCGCGAGAGCTGGTACGCAACGAAGAGCGAGGCGCCGAGCTCGCCCCGCTCGAGGCGAGCCACGTAATTCGGAGATAATCCTGCAGCCTCGGCCAGTTGCACCTGGGTCCACCCCAGCGCCTGGCGGTGCCGGC
>Ga0302326_10004017_pt1 | contig 34304 bp, 27 predicted proteins | sample Palsa_T0_3_FD_202264 | JGI IMG/M metagenome (GOLD analysis project Ga0302326, IMG submission 202264) | Peat permafrost microbial communities from Stordalen Mire near Abisko, Sweden - Palsa_T0_3 | ecosystem: Environmental > Terrestrial > Soil > Palsa > Peat permafrost | place: Sweden: Abisko...
TTTGGGCTGGGTGGGGGCGGGGGGGGGCGGCTTCGCCGCAACATCGGGCTCCGCCCGCCACGGCATAGCCCCGCCCTGCGGGGCGAAGCCGGGCCAACACCCACGCTTCGCCCTGACAAGTCCAACGTCCAACGTCCAGCGTCCGATGGGTCTGCAGTCCCGCAGTCGCGGGACGAAAGGTAATACGCAGGGATTTGCCGCGGAAGCAAGGGTGGGGGAAGAGGGACACCGGGCCATCGACGGGCGGGCAAACTGTGCTTATGTTGAATTTACAAGTTTTGGATCAATCCGCCCAAATCAAGATCGGCACATGTGCCTGGAGCTGCGAAGACTGGCGCGGGGTCTTTTATCCCGAGCATCTTCCCGCGGCAAATCGTCTGGAATTCTACGGTCGGCATCTGCCGGCGGTGGAAATCGACTCCACCTTCTATCACGCTCCGGCGCCCCAGGTCGCGGCCCACTGGGCGGAGGTCACGCCGCCGGATTTCGCCTTTTCCTGCAAGCTTCCGCGGGAAATTACCCACGAACGCAAGCTGCGCGATTGTGCCGGTCCTCTGCAGGAATTTCTCGAGGCGCTGCGGCCTTTAAACGGGAAACTCTGGTGCGTGCTGGCGCAACTGCCGCCGTTCTTCGAACCCGCGCGGGACGAGGCGGCTCTGCGCGATTTTGTTCGTCATCTCCCTCGGGACGTGCGTTTTGCGATCGAATTCCGGCATCCGGAGTGGCATCATCCGCGCATCGTCCATTTGCTGTCTGAGCACCGTGTCGCCTGGGCCTGGAATGATCTGACATCTCTGGAACATCAACAGCGGGGAGCCTTTGAGTTTCTCCCGGATGCCACCGATTTTCTCTACGTGCGGCTGATGGGCGATTTGGAACGAAAGTACCATCCGTCCGGACACGTGATCCATCACTACCGGGAATTGATGTGGCCGCGGGACGCGGCGCTGGAGAGTTGGGCGGTGCGGATCCGGCAGGCGGCGGAAGCTCACACCCGGATTTTTGTGGCTGTGAGCAACCATTATGAGGGCTTTGGCCCGGAAACGGCGCGGCGCCTCGGTGAACGGCTCGGTTTTGCCTTCCCCGCGGCGGAAATCGGCCCGGGAGGAGGCGTCCGAGCAGACGGAAACCAATTGGAATTGCTTTAAGAGGGCGTCTGAGACGCGCTTTTAGCTCTGGAGCTTCACCGGCACACCCTTGGCCATGGCCTCGTGCTCGGCATCGGAACAGGCGCTATTGAGCGGGACATTGGTGGTCTTGTCGGTGTCGCCCGCGAAGCCCTGCTGGAGCATCCACTGTTCGAGTTCTTCTCCGCTGATGTCAGCGAGCATCTCGCCGTTCACCTCCACGCAGGGACTGAGCGGTTGCCCGCTCTTCTGTTCCATTTCCCAGCGAAATGCCGGGTTCTGGATGATGTCCTTCTCGGTGTAGGCGAGGTCGTATTTCTTGAGCACGGCACGGACGCCGTTGCTCCAGCCACAGTAAGTTTTGAGGTAAGCGGTAATTTCGGGTTTGGACATAAAGCGGACGGTAGCATACCCCAGCTTTCGAATTCGCCAAGTCCTGCTTTCCGGCATCGCGCCGCGCAAGCTTCGGGTGTGACGAAGGCGCCCTGACGGGTACATCGTCGGGACGAACCGCTGAAGGTATTTTCCTACCACATTGCGAACGGCAGGGCGGCGCTGATCAAAGGGCAGGTCGACGCGACGAATGCGCAATCCGGCTATTGGGCGAAGGAATGCGGCGGTGATAATCCCGCGCCGCCGGAAAGGGTTTTTGGGACGCCGAAGAGGCAGTGATGGGTCAGGCCGGGCGACGCTCCTGCGGCGTGGCAACGGCAGCGCTTGCAAGATGTCTGGGATTGCTCCGCGGGTCGGTTTTCCGCATACCACTGCGCATGCACCATTCCCTCCGAACAGCCCTCCGTGTTCTATTTTCGCTCGTCCTTCTCAGCCGCCTCACGGTTCACCCGGCCAGGGCCGTCGATACCTACACTGAGAACCCCGGCTCGGAAGGCGACGGCGAATTCACCATTGGGCCCGAATACACCACGGACAAGGACCTCACCGACCTCGGCAATCCAAAGGGAAAATCCTTCCAATTCACCCTAAAACTCGCTGACAGCAAAATCTTCCGGGGCGACGACACGACTTTGCAACCGGACAAAAAACCAGTCCGCACCGAGCGCAAGATTTTCGTGTATGTGCCGGCGGCCTACCGCGATGGAACGGCGGCGCCGTTTCTCATCATCCACGATGGTCCCGGCAAGCTGGAGTTGGTGCGCAACGCGCTCGACAATCTCACTATTTCCAAGGACCCGAATCGCCGGTTGCCCGCGTTCATCGCCATCGCCGTGGAAAACGGCGGCAACGACGGCAAAAAGAGCGAGCGCGGTCTCGAATACGACACGATGTCCGACCGGTTGGCCCGCTTCATTAATGACGAAGTGCTCCCGGCGGTGCTGGCCAACACAGAGATCAAGGCCGCCTATCCGCGGCTGGCCTTGACGAAAAACCCGTGGGGCCACGCCGTCATCGGGTGCAGTTCCGGGGGCGCGGCGGCGCTGAGCATGGGCTGGTTCCGCCCGGACCTTTTCCGGCGCATTGTCGCCTATTCCGGGACCTTCGTGGCGCAGCAGGACGACGACGCCCCGGAACAGGCGCAATATCCGCACGGCGCCTGGGACTACCATTCCGAGCTGAAGCTGATCGAGAAGAGCGAGCAGAAACCCCTGCGGATCTTCACCCACGTCTCGGAGAACGATATCCGCAACAAGGATCCCGAGGAGACCTATCACAACTGGGTCACGGCCGGCCGCCGCACCTCCGCCGCTCTCACGGCGAAGGGCTACCATCACCGTTTTGTCTTCAGCAAGGCTACCGGCCACTGCGACGGCAAAGTCTTCAACCAGACCCTGGCCGATACGCTGGTGTGGATCTGGCGCGGGTGGCACGAGTGACGCCCTCTGACACTCGTTTATCTCCCGGTGGCCAAAAGTGCGCTTGACATTCGCTGGCGTGCTCCGAAAGCGTGCCGCCGATGAAGCTTCTGGCCTATTCGAAATGGGATGCCGTCGCCGTGCTCTGCGGTGTGCTGCACTTCGCCTACGTCGTCACCTTTTTCTTCGTCTTTCCGTTCGCCCCATGGTGGCTGCTGATCGGCATGGGGCTCCTCTATTCGATCAGCGTCTCGTGGAATATCAACGGCGTCTCGCACAACCTCATCCACAATCCGTTCTTCAAATCGCGGATGCTGAACCGCCTCTTTGCGATCATGGAGTCCGTGACCCTCGGCTTTTCCCAGACTTTCTACAAATACATCCATCACCGGCATCACTTGGGCAATAGCGACCGGCCGGACGAGGACGGCCAAGTTTACGATTGGGTCTCCATTTACCGTCATGGGCAGAACGGCGCGGCGGAAAACCCGTGGCGCTATACCTTCCTGAGTTACCTGCGCGACGACCCGAAGGCCATTTATCGGGAGATCAAAAGGAGAAATCCCGTCGATGCCGGGTGGGGCGTCGCCGAGATCGCCAGCCTCGTTGCCACCATCGTCGTCGGGCTCATCTTGAATTGGAAATTCTGGGTCTTCTTTCTCCCTTTTTACTACCTGGGGCATTGCCTCACCTACCTGAACGGTTTCTTCCTCCACTATGGAGGCAATCCCGACAAACCCATCGCCTGGGGCGTCAGTTCCTACGCCAAATGGTACAACCTCATCTGGTTCAACAATGGCTACCACGCCGAACACCATTTCCGGCCCAAGGTGCACTGGACGAAGATGAAGCAACTGCGCGAGCAGATCCAGGAGACGCAGGTGCGCGAAGGCGTCCGCGTCATCAAGCCCATGCACGCTCTTGGGTTCCTCGATTCCGACCTCCCGCCCTGGAGAGCTTCCACCACCGAGCCGCGGTCGGCCGGTGCGCCGAAAAAGCGTAGAGACACACGAACGTCTCCGCCCGCGAACGTGTCGCCCGCCAACCGCTGACGCCTTGCGCGCCAGGTGCGGCAAAACCGGAGATCGGCGGAGCGCTCGCCGGTCTGACTGGCCTTTCACGCGCGCTGCTGTTCTGCTGCCTCGATGAAACAGGTCGTCATCACCGGCGTTTCCAGCGGGATCGGATTCGGCTGCGCCCGGGTGCTCATCGAACGCGGCATCCGGGTTTTCGGCAGCGTGCGCCGGCAGAGCGATGCCGATCGCGTGCAACGCGAGCTGGGTGAATCGTTTGTCCCGCTGCTTTTTGACGTTACCGACGAAGCCGCCGTGCAACGCGCCGCGGAAACGGTGGCCCGGCATCTGGGCGCCCCCACGCTCGACGGCCTGGTAAACAATGCCGGCATCGAGGTGGCCGGCCCGCTGGCCTATCTTTCGACCGACCAGTTTCGCCACCAACTGGAGGTCAACCTCGTGGGCCCCATGATCGTGACCAAGGCCTTCCTGCCGCTGCTCGGCGCCGATCCGGCGCGAAAAGGCGATCCCGGCCGAATCGTCAATATCAGTTCCACCGCCGGCAAAATCGCCGGACCGTTCATCGGCGCCTACGCGGCCTCCAAATTCGGCCTGGAGGGATTCTCCGAAAGCCTCCGTCGCGAACTCATTCTCTTCGGCATCGACGTCATTGTCATTCGGCCCGGATTCGTGGAGACGCCGATCTGGCAGAAAGCCGAAGCGGGCGTGACCGAACGGTTCCGCGATACGCCCTACGCGGAGGCGCTCGCCAGGTTCGAGCATTTCGCGGGCAGGGAAACGAAGCGCGGACTGCCGCCGGAAGTCATCGGGGAAGCGGTCTGGCGCGCCCTCACGGCCGCCCGGCCTCCGGTCCATTCCGCCATCGTTCCTCAGCGCCTGACGAACTGGACGATTCCGCGGCTCCTGCCCATTCGCCTGCTCGACCGGCTCGTCGCGCAATTCTTCGGCATCCGGCGCCGCAAGCGGGAGTAAATCCGGGATGCGTCACCGCGCCCTGGAGCGGCTTGAAAGTTGGTTCTCGATGGCGAATGAACGTGACTAAGCGCGAACGATGTCGGGGCGGTCGTATCCGAGCTGTTCCTTATTCGTGCCCATTAGCGATCATCCGCGATTTCGCCTTTTGGGAGGGGGAAGGTCTTGTGGGGCAATTCGGCGGGATGCCAGATTGCGCAGGCGAGAACTGCTCCTGGATGAGATCGGGAAGACGACAGGAGTTCGTCTCGGCGGGGGGCGCCGAGACCAGCACGCCGCGCGTGCGGTCCCCGGAAGTCGTGCGGCGACGCGCTGAATGGCAACGCCGAAAGCAAAAGCGCTGCCGGTTTCCCGGCAGCGCTTGGTGATGGATTGCGATTTGGAAGAGGCAGCTGCGGGCCGGACGGGCGGTTTCCCGCCAGTCCGGCATCGGACTACTTCTTCGGCTTGGAGTCGCCGGGGCGGTATTCCTCGGCGGCGGCGGCGGCGAAGGCCTGCTCGAGGCCGACCATGTCTTCGCCCGGTTTGAGGGCGTCGAAAGCGGCGGCTTCGCGCTTGATGTCTTCTTCGCTGTAGTTCGCTGCCTTCAGGGAGAGGCCGATGCGGCGTTCGCTCTTGTCGACTTTGATGACGCGCGCTTCGACTTCCTGGCCCAGCTTGAGGTGGTCCTTGATTTTGTCGACGCGGTCTTCGCTGATTTGCGAGATGTGGATGAGGCCATCGATGTCGCCGTCAAGCGCGAGGAACGCGCCGAAGGTGGTGATCTTCGAGACCTTGCCTTTGACGAGGTCGCCGATCTTGTACTTGGACTCGATCTCCTTCCACGGATCGCCTTCGAGCTGCTTGACGCCGAGGCTGATACGCTGGTTCTGCTTGTCGATGTCGATGACCACGGCCTCGATTTCGTCGCCCTTCTTGAGGACTTCGGAGGGGTGATTGATCTTCTTGGTCCACGACATGTCGGAGACGTGGATCATGCCGTCGATGCCTTCCTCGAGTTCGACGAAGGCGCCGTAGGCGGTGAGGTTGCGGACGACGCCCTTGACCTGGCGGCCAATCTGGTAGCGATGCTCGATCTCGTCCCAAGGATTGGGTTCGAGCTGGCGCACGCCGAGGGAGATTTTCTGCTCCTCCTTGTTGACGCCGAGGACCACGGCTTCGATTTCCTGGCCGACGGTGAGCACGTCCGAGGGACGGGTGATGCGCTTGGTCCAGGAGAGTTCCGAGACGTGGATGAGGCCTTCGACGCCGTCCTCGATTTCGACGAACGCGCCGTACGGGACGAGGTTGGTGACCTTGCCCTTGACCTTCGAGCCGACGGGGAAGCGTTGTTCGGTTTCTTCCCAGGGATTTTTCTGGGTCTGCTTGAGGCCGAGGGAGACGCGCTCCTTGTCCTTGTTGATATCGAGGACGACGACTTCGAGTTCCTGGCCGACTTTGACCAGTTCGCTGGGGTGGCCGAGGCGGCCCCAGGTCATGTCGGTGATGTGCAGGAGGCCGTCCATGCCGTCGAGGTCGATGAAGGCGCCGAAATCGGTGAGGTTCTTGACCACACCCTTGACGGTGTCGCCAACCTTGATGGTGTCCATGAAGCGCTGGCGCTTTTCCGCGCGTTCCGCCTCGATAAGTTCGCGACGGGAAAGGACGACGTTCTTGCGGTCGTCGTTGATCTTGACGATCTTGAAATCGTAGGTATTGCCGACGAACTGCTGGAGATCCTTCGGCGGCACGACGTCGATTTGCGAGCCGGGGAGGAAGGCTTCGACGCCGATGTTCACTGTGAGGCCGCCCTTGACGACGGCCTTCACCTTGCCTTTGATGAGCCCATCGCCCTGGAAGACCTTCACGATCTTCTCCCAGTTCTGGCGGTAGGCGGCTTTTTCCTTGGAGAGGATGACCGAGCCCTCTTCGTTTTCGAGGCGCAGGATGAGCACTTCCACTTCATCGCCGACTTGCAGGTCTTCGCTTTCGTCAAATTCACTCAGGGGGATGGCGCCCTCGGATTTATAGCCGATGTCGACGAGTACTTCGCGCGGGCGCACTTCCAGGATGCGGCCCTTGACGATCTGTCCTTCTCTGAACTCGCGAAAAGATTTCGCGATGAGGTCCTTCATTTCTAACATGGATTTATTCATAGACTAACCACGGGTTCCGATTGATCCTCTCCCACCGGACGCAGCCAACAAAGCCAGCGCCAACAACGGGGGAAAAGAGGGGCGAAAGGATAAGCCTAAAACCCCGCGTGGCAAGGAATGTTTTGGGCGTGGGCGACTAATTTTTGGCTTCCGGACAGTCAAAGGGGTGGCCTGCCATCCCCGGCACGCTGGAGCGCCCGCCGGACCAGCACCGCATAGCGCAACGCCTGCCGGCGGATCATGCACCGCAAGACAGGCTCTTCGTCCACCATGACCACGAAACAATCGGCCCCCGGCCGCACATTGACGCGCTTTCTCGAGAGCAGGGCCGGTGTCATACTTCTGCCTAAAGTTCGCCAGAAAGCCCCCTTACGGATGTGCTACTCCCAGAAGACGGCGTTTTGCGAACGTCCAACGGCCGCTTCGCGAATATCTGCGCCCGAGGCGCATCAACCTCCGGCTGGCAACGTCGAAATGGCTTCGTGCTGCTTCCACTCTGGCGCGAGCATTTTGGGCGTGGTAGGTGCGGAGATTGGATGTTGGCCTTTAGCCCCCGGATGAAGGCCGTGCTGCCGTTATCCCCGATCGAGCAGCTGCAAGCGGTAGGCTGCGGATTCGGCGGGGAAGAATTGGGAATAGTAGAGCCGCTTGTAGTCGAAATGCTGGATGGCTCCCAGGATGGCCTCGCGGTGCGTTTGGACCAGCGTCCGGTCGGGGCAGAGGGTGACAATCCAGGCGGAGAAGAGGGATTCGCGGACGAGATTAAACTCCGGCCCCCGGCGCGGCGAAAGGCGGCCCAACTCCTTTGCCTGGCGCTCGGCGACGGCGACGGCCTCGGCTTCGGAATGCTGGGGCTGCCACCACAGGTTGAGGGTGCGCCAGTTGAGCAGGCACGGGGCGGTGGCCTCGTTGTCGAATCCGGCGGCCAGTGAGAGGCCACCGACGGCGAGATTGAGGCTCGCCGCCAGGCCCTGCGTGTAGGCGCGAAGATATTCCGGGTTGTTTTCCATTTCCCAGAGGCCGCGCAGGCAGACGACGCTCGCGGAGCCGGTCCAGGACTGGCGGTTGGTCCCGCGGAACTGCATTCCCCGGGCGCAGATTTCCAGGCGGCTCAGCGCGGGTGTGCCACCGCGTTCCTGCAGCGCGGTTTGATACAGTTCCGCCCATTTTGGGTCGCGCGTGAGGCTGTGCATGGCCCTGAGCACGAAGAGCAGGCGTGGCGCGCTGTCCCAGGTGAAGCCCTTGAAACTGCCGCGGAATGGAGCCGGCGCGCCGTTGTTGCAGGGCATGAGCCAGCCAGTCAACTGCAGCACATTTGCGACTTCGGTCATCCGGCCGACAATGCGCTCGTGCTCCTCGGGCGTGGCCAACCCCTCGCGCAGGAAACGCCAGAGTCCGTAGAACCACGGTGAAGTCTGGTCGTTCGAGCCCATCGGATAGGGTGTTTTTCCATCGTCGGCGACACCACGGGCGACGAAACCGGGCGACCCGAGCGAGGCAAGGAAGAGCAGGGCGTTCGCCATGCGCCGGGCTCGTTCCTTATCGGTTTCGGCACGGGAGATTTTCCAGCGATGCGCCGCGGCATCCAGGTAAAGACCGTTGAACATCGCGCCATTCTCGATCGGCGTCCACCAACCCAGGGCGTTGGGCTTGTCTTCCCGGCACTCCTCGGCCTTCGGCCGGGGAAAGGAGCCGTCGAAATCGGTGTAGTCGAGCAGGATGTCGTGTTCATCAACGAAGCGACGCCAGACTTCATCGTGGACCTTGCTGGCGGCGTCCGCGGCGTCGTTGGCCGCGCGTGCGCGGCGCAGGCCCAGACTGAGGCTGGCCGCGAAGGCGGCCCCGGCCTTGAGCATGCTGCGCCGGGAAACGCGCGAGCCGGGAACGCGCCGGGGCAGGTGGGAAGGCAGCATCATGAAGCTCGCACATGGCCGCGGAGTGAAACCGGGTCAAGTGCGATTCACTTGCCAGGGAGACGGCTAAGCCGAGGCGGCAGCCGGCGCCGGTGCTGGCCCTGCCGGGAAAAGCGCCGCGATCTTCCCCAGAAACGGGCGCACCTCCGCCGGGCTGTTATTTTGCCACTCGGTGAGGTGCTGGGCGAGCGGTTTGCCCTGCTGATGCGCCCCGAGATTCAGGTAGCACATCGCGTCCCAGCCCGCCGGCTCGGCTTCGAAAAGCGGTAACATTTGCCGGGCGACGATCACGTTCTTTTCCCGCAACCGGGCATCGGCGCGCAGGGCCGGTTCGTTTTCCCGGAACCACGCTGAAAATGTTGTCCCGGCGGGAAGCTGGTGCTCCGGGAAAGCCAGCCTGTCGCCGGCGTAGCTGGCCATCGCCGGAGCGTAGTTCCGCCAGACGTCGAATTGCGTCTGCTGCTGCCAGCTCACCGCCAGCCGGCGCAGGACGAAGAGCGAACTGGTTTCGCAAAGACTCTCCTCGAACCAGAGGTTCGCGTGCTGCGGCGGATGCCAGCCGCGAAGGGCAATGGCGGTGTGCTGGGCCAGCGCGTGGCAGAATTCGTGGCCGAATTGAAAGGCCATCTGGTTCCAACGCGAATCGCCGCAGTGCAGGCCAATGCGGATCCGCCCGCGCCAGTCGTGCAGGAACTCGGTCAGCGGAAAATCATCGCGGTGATAAACACGAATGGGCTTAAGGCGTTCGCCCGCGCAGTAGGGCCAGACCTCTGCCGCGGTCGAACGCAGCACCGCCCGAATGTCCGCGGTCGAAACCCGGCCCCACCCTCCATTGTCGACGACGATCTCAAGCTTCCCATTGTCCGCCGCGGCGCCGGCGAACCGCGGGGTACTGAGGCAGGCCGCGGTGACGCTGGTCAGAAAGCGGCGGCGGGAAAGGCGGGGCATGGGGGTTTCTGGTTTGTGGTTTCTGGATTCGACGCGCCGAAGATGAAACGCCTGCGGCGGACAAACAAGGGCCCTGAACTTTAGGTAGATACCCATTGCCGGTCCATTTCGCGAAGGGGACAAACCAGAAACTAGAAACCAGAAACGTGAAACTCATTCGCCGGCGATTTGCCTTTACGGCCTCGCGAGCCGCGCCTTTTTCTACGCACCCATGCCGTGGATCACCGACGCGAATATCTGGATCAGCCTGCTCACGCTGACCGCCCTCGAAATCGTGCTTGGGATCGACAACGTCATTTTCATTGCGATCCTCGCCGACAAATTGCCGGCCGCGCAGCGGGGCCGCGCGCGGACGACCGGCCTGTTGTTGGCGCTCGTCACGCGCATCCTGTTGCTCTGCTCGATCTTTGCGCTCGCCCGATTTACGACCGTGCTGATTATTGCGTTTGGCCACGGTTTCACGGGCCGGGACCTGGTGATGATCGCGGGCGGCCTCTTCCTTCTCTGGAAGAGTGTGCACGAAATTCATCGTGCCGTGGAAGTGGAAGACGCCGGGCGCCTGGAGAAGGACGGCGTTTCGTTCCGGCTGGTGATCATCCAGATCGTCCTGATCGATATCGTCTTCTCGCTCGACTCGGTGGTGACGGCCGTGGGCCTCGCCCAGCACATCGGCGTGATGATCGCCGCCGTGGTCCTGGCGATGGGCGTCATGCTCCTGGCCGCGCGACCGATCGGCGAGTTTGTCAACCGGCATCCGACGATCAAGATTCTGGCGCTCTCATTCCTGCTGCTCGTCGGCGTGGTGCTGATCGCGGATGGTTGCGGCCAGCACATTGAAAAGGGCTACGTCTATTTCGCCATGGCCTTTTCCTTCGGCGTCGAGATGCTGAACGTGCGGCGGCGCTCGAAGCGAGATGGTGTGCAGGCTAAAACGCAAAACCAAAGCTGAAATTGACGGCTCCGAGCCGTTCGTCGGTTTGCCGATTGGGGTCGGGGTTGAGACCGAAGTCGAGGCGCACGGGTCCGGTGGGCAGCTTGTAGCGCAGGCCGACTCCGATCCCATAGCGCATCTTGCTGGCCTCCGGGTCGTTCTTGTTTTCCAGGCTGCCGGCATCCAGGAATGTGGCGCCGTCGAGCGCCCCGGCGATGGGGAAGGTATATTCCACATTGAAGACGGTGTAAGCGATCCCGCCCATGGGAAAGCCGTGGCTTTTCGGGCCAAGTTCGCGTTCCTCGAAGCTGCGCACCGTGTTCTCGCCGCCGTTGAAGAACCGCGAATCGATCGGGACATCATCGACATCGCCCGAGATGTAGCCGCCCCGCGCCCCGAAAGCGAGCATGGTCCTGCCGAGCGGCAGGTAATACGAAAACCGCCCCATGCTGCGCGTGAAAGCTTCGCCGCTTTGAACTTCTGTCGCCTCGAATGAACTGTTGAAAACAAAGCCGCGGTTCGGATTAAGCGGGTCGTTGCGAAAATCGGAGTTTTGCGTCAGGCCGGCGGTGAGCCTCGTGTAATCGGTGGGACCGAGGAAATCCTCATCGATTCCCGTGCTGGTGACGTGAAAGACGCCCGCTTCCCCAAAGATACCGAGCTCGAGATGGGGAAGCACCTTGCGCGTGAAATCGACGCGCAGCCCGACGTCGTTTTTCGAATAGCCGATTTCCATGCGGTCCTCCGAGTAGAGCCGGACGCGCAAAGAGTACGGGGAATCCAGGAACCAGGGATCGGTATAAAGCAACTCCGCACGCAAGCCCCTCTCGGAGTAATCCGCGGAAAAAGTCAGCGGGCGGCCGTTGCCGAAGAGGTCGCGATCGGCCAGCCGAATGCCCCCGGTCAAACCTTCATAGCTTCCCACGCCAGCCGTGAAGCCGAGTTCCTTGGCTTTGGCTTCGGTGGCCGTCAGGTCCATCGTCAGTTCATTGTTCGCCGTTGGCTGGAGGGACATGCGCAGGTTATCGAAAAGCCCGGTCTTGAGAATTTCGCGATAGGTATCGTCCAGCTTTTTGGAATCGTAGACTTGGCCGCGCAGCGCCGCGAAGCGCCTGGGCAGGAAGTCCGGGCGCAGTCGCGGCCTGGCCGTCTCATTTTTGGCGGTGATTCCTCCAAATCGAAAGAGCGCTTTGGGGACGACGTCGAAATGGAGGGGGACAGCCCCGCTCGGCACCAGCGTGGGATCGGCGCTGACGGTCACCTCGGCCTGATAGTAGCCATGGGCCTTGTAAAATGACTGAAGATTACGCTGCATCGTTTCGCCGATGCCGGGGGCGAACGGGCCATTGACCGGTTCGCCGAGGGCGGTGATGAGTTTGTCGCGCGGATAAAGGGTCTCTCCCGTGAAAGTCACGTCCCCGACGGTGAACAAGGCGCCTTCGGTGATGCGGATGGTGACGTCCGCCTGCGTGCCGTCCGTGGAGAGCTGCACTCCGGAAGCATCGACAGCCACATTCAGATATCCTTTCGATAGATACAATCCGCGCACGCGATCGACTCCGGCGGAAATCTCGGCGGTGGTGTAGGGAAACTTCGCCGGCTGGCGTGCCAGCCGTTCCGGGGTGGCGCCGATCATGTAATCGTAGAGCGTCTTGTTATCCACCACCCGATTGCCGAAGAAGACCAGATGGTGGAGGACGGCCTTTGGACCTTCGCTGATCTTGATCAAGATCGAGTCGTCCTGAATCTCGTAGGTCACGGAGGCCTGGGCGTAGCCCAGCTTGCGATAGTAGGTTCCCACATAATAGGCGAGATCGTCCGCGCGGGCCGGGGTGACGCCGTTCGTGACGATGTCGCCGATCGCCTCGGCTTCCGCCGCCCGCAACTGCTGCTCAGTGACGGCCTGCTCGCCCGTGAATTGAACTTTTCCGGTGAACGCCTCGTTCCCCGCGTTGCTCTTGCTGGAGAAAGGCCAGAAGCCAATCTCCTGCGCACAGAGGACCGCCGGCGCACAGGCCAGAATCAAGACGGCGAGGGTCCGGATACGCAAATTCACGAAGGTTAACGGAAACGAATGAGATATTTCAGCCGGCCGGTAAAGCCTTCTTCGGTGGCGAGGTCGCCCACCAGATCGAAGTGATCCGTCAGTTTGTACCGCGTGATCACATCCTGTCCGCCGGTGCGATCGCTGACCGGTCCGAGGTCGACGGAGAAGCGGTCCAGGAAGTTTCCCATGGCGCTCTTGTTCTCCGGAGGTGGTTGCTGCCCGCGCTTGAAGACTTTGCGGTAGAGTTCCTCGATGGCGAGCAATGCCGCTTTGCTTGCGAGGACATCGGTATTGCCAGAAAGCTCGCTCTTGGTCACGCCGGTGGCAAGAAGTGAGACGATATCCGAGTAGGGGAGTGGCGGCTCGCTGGTCAACTGCAACTGCGGGTCCACGGCCTTCCCATAGATGTAAGCATGCACGAGATAATCGTGGGTCTGCGAATCGGCCTGGAGATCGAGCGACGGTTGAAATGGAGCGTCCTTATTGAAATAGACAAATCCGCGGGTCACATCCAGCGTGCTGAATGGCAGCGAGGCTTTGAATTTCTCGATGTGGACGGCGCCTTCGAGGTACGGCGCCAGGCCGGTGCCGGCAAGTTTCAGGTCGAGCGCGGCGGCGCCGTTGGCCAGATTGCCGCGGATCAGGAAGGAATCATTTGGCTTGGTTTTGATGGCCAGGTCGAACTTCCAATCGCGCAGCGGCGGCTTTGGGAAAGACACGCCGGTCTCGAGGCTGCGCGCGGTCTTGGGCGCCGGTTTGGCTTTGCCGGGGAGGGCGATCGGCAGGATGTCGATTTCCTTGAAGAAGCGGGACTGCGTGACATAGACCACCCCTCCCACGCTGGCCGTGGCGAGCGGTCCGCCGAGCTGGACGTTGGCGGCGGCCCGCACGGTCATCGCGTCATTCCGCATGACCAGAACGTCGTCCGCCTGCAAGCGCAGATCGAAAACCGGCTCGGTGAGTTTTACCAATTTGACCACGCCGCCGAGCTTGAACTTTCCGCCGCCGACGACTCCTTCGAAGGTATTGATACGAAGCGTGTCGTCGTTGAAGCCGAGCTGCGCCTTGAACGCACCAATGGCCGGCGCATTTTCGTCCTCGAGTCGCGCGCTCTTGATCTCGATCACCGCGGAGCCGCTGAGGGCCGGCCTGGCGGCAGTCCCGCCGACGCGCAAATCGATGCCGGCGGTGCCGTCCAGGCGACGAATCTGCGGAGTCAGCTTCGTGAGGATCGCGAGCGACGATGGCGGGAGTTGCACCTGGAGTTCAAGCGGCAACGCCGGGTCAATCTTCGCATCCAGCACGGTGGACCTGAGGTCGAGCGGGACCCGGCCCTTGATCGTGAGCGGCTGGATCTGGGGCTGCCTCACCGAGGCGTCAAGCGTGAGTTCGTTGTTGGAGTAGTGGAGGTCGAGATCGAGTTCGGCTGGGTCGAGCGCGGCCGCGGCTTTCGCCTTGAGCGCGCGTCCCTGGATTTTCAAGTGGCCGAGCGGTTGGAGGAGCGTGCCGCCCGCGACCACCTTCGCCGTGATGGTTCCACTCGCGGGAGCGGCCTGCCCGAAACTGGTCAGCAGCTTTTCGATATCGAGGTTGGTCGCATTGATGTTCGCGGCCATGCGCTCGTCAAGTTGAATGGGTTGCGGGAACTGGTTCAGGTCCAGCGGCAGCAGGATATAGCCGGTCAGAACCGTGAGCTTGCCCTGCGCGAGATCGATGTCCTTGAGCCGCAGCTTTCCCTCTTTTACTTCTACACTGGCAGTGAAACTCGTTGGGCCGGTCACGAGCCGGAGGTCGGTCGATTGCACAAAGCCGGGACCGTACAGACCCCCAATCTTGATCTCGCTCAAATCGATTTTGTCGAAGCGGCCTTTGGTGAGGCCGAGATTGAGCTGGCCGCTCTGGTCGAGCTTCGGGGCGGCTGGCGGCTGAGCCGCGGCGATTTCGCCCTTGCCGGTCCAATCGAGGTGCAAGGCGCCGGTCAGCGGTTGCTTCACGCCAAACGCCGCGAGGAGCGGTTGGAACGCCGCGAGGTTCCGCACATCCACCAGCAGAGAAGCGTCGTACGGGAACGGCGGGTGCAGGTCGCCGTGTCCGGTGATAGCGATCTGGTCCGCGGCGTTGAGCTGCAACGCCAATTGCTCGATCGTCCCAACGCTATCCTTGACGTCGATCTTCGCCGTCAGTGGTCCCGTTTTGAAGGCGCCCAGTTGGAAATCGCCCCCGTCCATTTCCACCTGGCCGTTGACCAGGTTCTTTTCGGATTTCACCTGGCCGCGGCTTTCCAAGTGGCCGGACAGCAAGTTGTCGCCCACTTTCAGGCCAAAGTCTTCGAGTTTCGGCAGCAGGACGGAGAACTGCGCGTCCACCGGCGCGCTCGCCGCGTCCGCGAGGTTTCTGGGGATGCGATAGGTGGCCTGGGCCGTAATCGAGTTATCGGCCCGATGCACCTCCAACGTGTGCAGGGCCACCAGATCATGGCGCGTGTCCACGTCGAGTTTCACCGAATCGATCGCAAAATCCTGCACCCGCAGGTTGGTGACATCCGCCGTGACATGGCTGGTCAGGTCTTCAAACGGCGTCGCGGGCGCCGGCATGATCCGCCGGACCGCCGTGGCGTGGAGTTGCGCCGCCTCGACACTCACGGACTTGTTCGCGACTGCTTTGGCCTCGAGTGCGAGGTCGGCGTTCACCCATCCTTTGCCGAGCTTGATCGGTCCGCCGCCCGAAAGGCTGCCGGTGAACGGATCGGGGAGCATCGCCGTCAACTCCGCCAGGTCGGGCGCATCGATCTTCAGGTTCGCGTCCACATCGCTCATCGGGAAATCATTCACCGAAGCGGGAAGGCCGACCATGGCGGTTAGCTGGACGCCGTTCGTTCCGGCGGCCACATTGACGCCCCGGACGTCTGCAGTCCCGGCGTCGAACGTCGCGGACAGATCGATGCCGTCGATTTTCGTTGGACCGAGAGCAAGCGCTTCGACGAGTCCATGGACGTGGCCTTTCCAGGTGCGCGGCCTTTCGGGTTCACCGGTGAAAAGCACATCGAGGCTGGTCAGCTTTGCCACCGGTGGTTTCGGCGCGCCGAAATAACTGGCGGCCGCTTCCAGGCTGATGTCCGCCGCCTGGATTTCGAGCGAGGTATGGTAGCTCTGTGGCAGGTTCTCTCCCTTCTTCGCAAGCTGGGTACCCCGGAGCGCAAAATGCAGCGAGCCACCGAAGAGCTTCGCTTTTATATCCACGCTCCCTTTGTGCTGGGCGCGCTGGGAGGCATCGAAGTTTACCTCTTCGAGGACCAATTCCGGGGCCAGGACGAGTTGTTTGATGAAGAAATCCCGCTGGGCGTAGCTGGTTTCCGCGGTGAGGTTTTCCCAGACCGGCACGCCGGGAATCTGCAGCCGGGCCAGGCGCAAATAGCCGACGGCCTCCGGATCGAGCAGCATGCTGAATCCCTGCACCGCGGTGACGTTTTTTTCGGAGGTGACCGTGATATTGAAATTCTCGATGTGCACGCGGTCGGCGTAGGCGGCGGGTTGTTCGAGCAGGTTGTCCAGGTCCTCGGCGAGCGAAATTTTTTGCTGCTTTTCCTGTTCGCTCTTGCTGGGCAGGGCCACGAAATCGAGTTCGGCGTTGATCACTTCGTAGCTGCGCACGAATTCGCCGATCCCATGTTTGACCAGCATGGGAATGCTGTACTCCAGGCGCACCCGCTCGATATCGATCTTGCGCACGGGGGTCGGGCCGGCGCCAGTGGGAACCGCGTGCACCTGCTCGACCACCAGATTGGTGAAGGCACTGCCCGCAATCTGGACGTCCAGATGGAGGTTATATCGGGCGGCGACTTTGATCAGCACCAGGCGCACGACCGTGTGGATCAGCGGACGGTGAAAGATGGCCGCCACCAGCAGGAGCCATCCGACCCAGCGAAGAGCGCGGCGGAACCATCCACGCTTGGGCGGCGGGTCTTTGGACGGCTTCTCGGGTTCCGGCATTGGCGCGAAGGCTACCAGTCCATTCGGATGCTGCAAGACGCCCGGAGGTTGGCAGCAGCAAAAATTTCCATCTACTGTCGTGAATTTGAAATTCAGGACACTAGAGTCCGCGCCGATGACCGCCTTCCAACAATTTTCCTCCCGTGCCCGGCCGGCGCTCGCCCGCTGGCTGAGGCAGCGCGCGGCCATCCTCTGGCGGGCCGTCATCAAGTACAGTGAAACCGACGGCGAACAGCGGGCTGCTTCCTTTGCCTACTATGCCTTCTTCGCCCTCTTTCCGCTGATTCTCCTTTTTATTACCATTGGTACCAGCTTTCTGGGCAACCCGAGCCATACCTCTTCCCGGATCATCAGCTACATCTCGCAATTCATCCCCCTGGACGCGCAGGACTCCCAGACCGTCACCAATACCATCAACGGCTTCGTTCGGTCCCGGAAAAGCGCCGGCTTCATTGCGTTCGGCGTGCTGGCCTGGACCGCAATGAAGTTCTTCCAGGCGCTGGTCCACGGCGTGAACCGCGCCTGGGGCACCAAGGAATACTCGTGGTGGCGCCTGCCGATCCAAAACCTTTTCATGACGGGAATCCTCGGCAGCGCCCTGTTGCTGGGTTCGATCGTTCCGACGATTCTCGACTACGTCGAATACTTCTACTGGAAGTACTCCTGGGAAGTCGGCCTGAGCTTCCTTTTTGCCAGGAGCCTTTTTCAAGCGCTGCGACTGCTCATTCCTCCGCTGGTGCTGTTTTACGGTTTCTCGATGTTTTACAAATTTGCCCCGCGCCGCAGAACCATGCTACGGGAAGTCTGGAGTTCCGCGCTGGTCGTCACGATCCTCATGGGCATTCTCCAACGTCTCTTCCTCCTCTACGCGCACAGCATCGGCCACTTCAACGCGTTGTATGGAACCTTTGGCAGCGTTGTCGCCTTGCTCTTGTGGATTTATCTCAGCGGCTCGATCATCATTCTCGGCGGCTGCCTTTCGGCGGCAAAATACGAGATCGAGATGAGCCTTTCCGACCAATCGGAATCGGAACGGTCGCGGGACTAAGGAAGCGCTCAGTGCGCAGTGTGGCTTTTTTCCGAGTTTCGAGTTCTCGCAGCGGAGCGTCAATTGGATGTTGGATGTTGGGTGTTGGATGTTGGATGTTGCGGCGAAGCCGCCTCCTGTCATCCCTGAAATCCGTGTTTAATATCCCAGGCCAGTTCTCCCGATCGTGACCGCGCATCCTCCTCCTCCCGCTCCGCGGCGCAAGCTGGACTTTGGCGAGATCATATCCCTCCTGGAACAGGTGCGTCCGTGGCGCGGGCGTTTTGCCATGGCCATGGCCGCGCTGATGGTTTCGATGAGCTTCGGGCTGATGTTTCCGTTGCTCATCGGCCACCTGATCGACGCCGCGATGCCCACGGCCGCGGCGCTGCACCTGAGCGGGTGGCGGCCGGACGTGAATACCGTGGCGCTGCTTCTTGGGGGGACGCTGGTCATTCAGGCGATGCTCACGTTTTTCTATTCCTACACCTTTAACTTCGTCGGCGAAAATGCGGTGGTGCGCCTGCGGCAGCGGCTTTACGGGACGCTGCTGGGCCTGCCGATGAAGTTCTTTGGCGAGCACCGCGTGGGTGAACTCACGAGCCGGCTTTCGAACGATCTCACCCTGCTCGGCGATACGCTCACCAGCACCGTCCCGCAGGCCCTGCGTCAGACGATGATGCTCCTTGGCGGTGTGGCGGCCATCATCGCGATTTCGCCACGGCTCTCGCTGGTGATGGTCTCGACCTTTCCCGTGCTCATGGGGGTCGCCGTGTTTCTCGGCCGGAAAGTGCGGCGGGTCTCCCGTGAAGCGCAGGATCGACTCGCCGAGAGTGCGACGATCGTCGAGGAAACCCTTCAGGGCATCGCCAACGTCAAGGCCTTTACCAATGAGAGCTACGAAGTGCGGCGTTACGGCGCGGGTCTTGACGCCTATCTCCAGACCACGTTGCGCAGTGTTCGGCGCCGCGCGGGGCTCGTCTCCTTTATTATCCTTGGCCTTTTCGGCTCGATGACGCTGGTGATGTGGTACGGTGCGACCCTTGTGCAGGCCGGCCGGCTTTCCCACGGGCAGCTCACGACCTTCACGCTCTACACGCTCTTTGTCGGTGGCGCGGTGTCGTCCTTTGCCGAAGTTTTCAGCCAGATCCAGCGGACCCTCGGCGCGCAGGAGCGCGTGCGGGAACTCCTGGGAGAGACGGGCGAGGCCGTGGATGGGGCGCGTGATTCAGGATTTAAAGCCGGGACCGGGCGGCATTTGGGCCCGGTGACTCCGGGAGAAATGGCTGCCGGAGCGGGCGGCGATTCCGGAATCGGGCCAAATGGGGCTGGTCACGAGACCTCGCATCCGGAAGCAGTTGGAAATTTGGGAGGCGCGGCGCGCGCGAAGTCGCTGGATTCTCCGTCCGCAATTTTCCACGCCCAGCCGGCCTCGCGCTTCCGCGGCGATGTGGAATTCCGCGACGTCCATTTTTCCTATCCTTCGCGCCCGGACCTTCCCGTGCTGTGCGGCCTTTCGCTGGCCGCCCGCGCGGGTGAGAGAATCGCGCTCGTCGGCCCGAGCGGCGCGGGGAAATCGACGATCGTCTCCCTGCTCCTGCGTTTTTACGATCCTGACTCCGGCGAGGTTCGGCTCGGTGGCGTGGACGCCCGTGAGTTTCCGCTGCCGCTGGTGCGCGGCAACATGGCGATCGTCCCGCAGGAGGTGTTGCTCTTCGGCGGCAGCATTCGCGACAATATCGCGTATGGCCGCCCCGGCGCGAGCGAGGATGACGTTCTGGCGGCTTCCCGGCGGGCGCATTGCCACGAGTTCATCAGCCGGTTCCCGGAGGGCTACGAAACGCTGGTTGGAGAGCGCGGTGTCAAACTGAGCGGCGGCCAGCGCCAGCGCATCGCCATCGCGCGCGCGTTGCTCAAGGACCCGGCCATTCTCATCCTCGACGAAGCGACCAGTTCCCTGGACAGCGAGAGCGAAGCGCTTATTCAGGAAGCGCTCTCCGAACTCCTCATTGGACGCACCTCCTTTATCATCGCCCACCGGCTGAGCACGGTGCGGCAGTGTGACCGCATCTGCGTGATCGACCAGGGCACGGTTGTGGAGAGCGGGACGCACGCCCAACTCATGGAAAATGCCAACGGGACGTACCGGCGCCTGGCCGACCGGCAGTTTGCGAGCACGGCTTAGTTCTCCAAAGCCACCGTCCGCGCCCTCCTGGAGCGCTTTTCGCAATGGCGACGCTGACAGCAGCGGCTTTGGGGGATAAAGGAATGCAGTGCGCGCCCCTGTTCTATTGTTCCTGCTCTTACCCCTCCTGGCGCGCGCTGATCCGGCCCCGGCGAAGGCCGCTGATTTCGGCTACGAGCTTACCTGGGCCGACGAGTTCGACGGCGCATCCCTCGACACGACGAAATGGCGGACGAACTATGCGCCGAAGGTCCATCCGCTCGGCTGCAATGGCGAACTGCAGGCCTACGCGCCGGAAAATGTCACAGTCCGGGACGGCAAGCTGGTGCTTCGTGCCGAGCGTGTGCCTCGGGAAGGTATGCCCTTCACCTCCGGCATGGTGGCGTCGCACGACAAGTTTTTCCAGCGTTACGGCTGGTTCGAGACGCGGATGAAACTGCCGGCGGGACGCGGCTTCTGGCCGGCGTTCTGGCTGCTGCCGCAGAACCGGCAATGGCCGCCGGAAATTGACATCATGGAGCACAAGGGGAGCCTGCGGAACCACGTGTGGCTCACGGTACACCGCCCGCAACCGGGCACGTGGCGTCCGAAATCCGACGGCACGGAATGGACCGGCCCGGATTTTACGGCGGATTTTCACACCTTCGCGGTCGATTGGCGTCCGGACCGCGTGGTGTGGTACGTTGATGGCGTCGAGCGGCATCGATGGAGCGGGACGGCCGACTTCGAGCCCATGTACATTCTTCTCAATCTCGCCGTCGGCGGGCAATGGGATGGCGCACCCGATGCGAAGACGCCCTTTCCGGCGGCGATGGAAATCGATTACGTGAGGGTGTATCAACTCCCGCTGGCGGCCGCCGAAAAGTAGCAGCGTCGGCAAACCGGCGAGCGCGTAATGAAATTCAGTCCGCGGCTCTGGCTTGTCCGAACTGGCAACTTCCTGCTGGTCGTAGCGATCGTGCTGTTCGTCATCGCATTCGTCGGACTGCCCAGCGTCGATCTTGTGTCTGCCTCGAAAACTACTGCCGACGCCTTGCAGGGGAGCCGATATTTCACATTGGAACCATCCGTGTTAGCCGGCTTGGAAATATTTGCGGTAGCAGGGTTCTGCCCGCCTGATGGGGCGGGATGCTTAGGCTGGATGAAGTGGATTCCGTTCTTCCCGCAATGGTCGACCAAATGACAAGCTTCGACGATAATCTCCATCACTTCGCGAGGGGTCTTGTCTTCGATCCGCATGGTTACGGTTCCGGAAACGCTATCAGCAACCACGATTTTCATCCGGGCGTCGCGAGCCAGGGTGCGCAGCACTTCGGGTACAGGCTGCCGGGTGAAGTCGTAGTGTCGCGTTTCGGTCGCGGTCTGCTCGTCTTTGGTGGGCGTGGACTGCTCTTTCAGGCCGGCGAATGCAGGGACCGCCACGATGGTAATCGCGGCGAAAAAGAGTGATATCGTTCGAGACATAGGAGCGGGATACGCAGTTTAAAAGCAGATTTAGGGCCGCGGCACCGGGGCCCGATTTTCCGCTGGCGGGGTCATGGCGCCTCATGGAAAGTGCGCGCCTATGCCGCTGATCACCCCTCGAAAATCCGCCACCAACTACGATGTTCTCGTGGTCGGCTCGGGCGCGGGGGGCGGCATGGCGGCATATGTGCTGACCAAGGCCGGATTGAAGGTGCTGATGCTCGAAGCGGGGCGGAATTACGATCCGGCGAGCGAAACGCCGATGTTTGAAGGGGCCTCGGATGCGCCGCTGCGCGGAACGCCGACGCCCGACAAGCACTTCGGCTTTTTTGACGCGACGGTCAACGGCGGCTGGACAGTTCCCGGCGAGCCGTACGTCGTGAAGCGCGAAGGCAGCACCAAGTGGGAGGAAGCCCGCGATTGGGAGGCGAAGGAGAAGAAGGGCGACCGGCAGGATTTCATGTGGTGGCGTCCGCGGATGCTGGGCGGGCGGACCAATCACTGGGGGCGCATTTCGCTGCGCATGGGGCCGTACGATTTCAAGCCGCGCAGTCGCGACGGACTCGGCCTCGACTGGCCGTTCACCTACGAGGAGTTCGAACCGTGGTACGACAAAACGGAAGCGTTGATCGGCGTCTTCGGCTCGAACGAAGGCCTCGAAAACACCCCCGACTCCCGCAACGGCTCGCTGCTCCCGCCACCCAAACCGCGCGGTTACGAACTGCTCACGAAAAAAGCCTGCGCGAAGCTGGGAATCCCGGTGGTCCCTTCGCATCTGGCAATCCTGACCAAGCCGATCAACAACCGCGCCGCGTGCTTCTACGCGACGGAATGCGGGCGCGGCTGCGCGATCAAGGCGAACTTTCAGTCCACGACCGTGCTGCTTCCGCCCGCGGTGGAGACGGGCAATCTCGACATTATTACCGACGCGATGGTGCGCGAGGTGACCGTGGGCAAGGACGGCAAGGCCACGGGCGTGATTTATATCGACAAGGAAACCGGCAAGGAAGCGCGGGCCACGGCGCGGGTTGTGATCCTCGCGGCGGGTGGCTGCGAGAGCGCGCGCATCCTGCTCAATTCGAAATCGAACCTCTTCCCGCAGGGCCTCGCCAACAGCTCCGGCAAGGTCGGCCGCTATCTTATGGACACGGTTGGGAGCGACTTGAGCGGGCACATCCCGGCGCTGGAGAATTGTCCGCCGCACAATGAGGATGGCGTGAGTGGCATGCACATGTACATGCCGTGGTGGCTCTACAAACAGCAAGTCGCCGGGAAGCTCGGATTTGCGCGCGGCTACCATATCGAGTTCGGCGGCGGTCGCCATCGGATGCCCGCCATGGTAAGTGCGGGAGGTTCCTCCAGGGCCTACGGCAAAACGCTCAAGGAGGAGATGCGCCGGCACTACGGCGCCAGCATCGGCTTTAGCGGGCGCGGCGAGATGATTCCGAACGACGACTGCTACTGCGAGATCGATCCGGAGAAAAAGGACACGTTCGGCATTCCCGTCCTGCGCTTTCACTGGAAATTTAGCGACCACGAGAAGAAGCAGGCCGTACACATGCAGCAGACTTTTGCCCAAATCATTGAGGCTCTTGGCGGCAAGGTGAGCCACCCACCGGAAACCGACCCCGAAAAGGCGTTTCTGCCGGGCGGTTCCGTCATTCACGAAGTGGGCACGACGTGTCTCGGCGACGACGCGAAAAAGTCAGTGCTCAACCAATGGTGCCAGGCTTGGGAGGTGCCCAATCTCTTCGTCACGGACGGCGGCCCCTTTGTGAGCAACGCCGACAAGAACCCCACCCTCACCATCCTCGCGCTCTGCATGCGATCCACTTCCTGGCTGGCGGAAGAGATGCGGAAGGGGGAAATCGGGTAGGGCGCGTTTTGCTATGCGCCGCCTCAAATCGTGAACCACAGAGTTATAAGTTTTAAGGTTTAAGTTTTAAGAATCCGCCGCCGGAGCGAACACCGCAAGGTTGGCGTGCCCCGCCGGAGGGCTTAAAACTTAACACTTAACACTTAAAACTGATCGCCAACGCCTCGAATTTAAGAGGTAATAACGCAGTTACCAGCCATGCCTAACGAACCCCACCCCCTTTCCCGCCGCGACGCGCTGAAGCGCGTGATCGGCGTTTCGATCGCGCTCTCTTCGCTCGATCTGAATTCTTTTGGCGCCGTGCAGGGCATCGGGACCGACCCGAATCTGCACAAAAAGGAAATTCCGTGGCCGCGCGTGCTGACGGCAGAGGAAAAGCGGATCGTTGCCAAACTGAGCGACCTGATTATTCCGGCCGACGAGTTTGGCCCGGCGGCGACCGAAGTGGGTGTGCCGGATTTTATCGATGAATGGGTGAGCGCGCCGTACGAGCTGCAGCAGAAGGATGGAAAGGTGATTCGCGCCGGCCTGGCCTGGATCGACGGCGACGCGAAGAAGCGCTTCCAGAAGGGATTTGCCGATTGTGCGCCCGCCGACCAGACGGCGATCCTCGACGACATCGTGAAGGACAAAACCGAGGCGCATAAAAAGGGCTTCGATTTCTTTAAGAACTTCCGCGACAAAGTGACCGGAGGCTACTACTCGACGCCCGCGGGCTGGAAAGCGATCGGCTACGTCGGCAATACGCCGATGCTCGAATTCCCCGGACCGCCGCCGGAGGTGCTCAAACACCTCGGCCTCGCCTAACCACAGGAAATTCCGGTGAGCAATTCGACCGACATCATCGTTCGCGAGACGGAGCTTTTTTTCCTGCCCACGCAACTGCGCGTGCCGCTCAAGTTCGGAGCGCAGGTGGTTACGCAGGCGCTGTGTGCGCGTGTCCGAGTGCGCGTCGAGGACCGGCTGGGCCGCAGTGCGGAAGGGTGGGGTGAAACGCCCTTGAGTGTCGCCTGGGTCTGGCCGTCGGCATTGTCCTGGGAGGAGCGCGAGGAACGGATGAGCGCCTTCACCAGGCGGGTCGCGGAGGAGTTGCCGAAGACGGGGATATTCGGTCATCCTCTGGAGCTGGGACATGCCTTTCAAGAACACTGTCTGGAAGCGCTCCGTGGGGAAGTCAACCGCGGCCGCGGCCAGGAATTGCCGCATCTTGCGGCGCTCGTTTGTCATTCGCTCTTCGATCTGGCGATTTACGACGCCTACGGCAATCTCCACGGCCGCCCGGTCTTCGAGACGTTGTCGGCCGATTTTCTGCCCGCTGACCTGGGGCATTTCCTCGAGCCATCGGCGGCGTTTGCCGGAAAATGGCCGGCGGAGTTTTTGACGCCGCGTCGCGATCGGCTCCCGGTCTGGCACCTCGTGGGAGGGCTCGACCCCATCGAACGCGAAGCCTTGACCGGCGCGGAGCCGAACGACGGCTACCCGATCCTGCTGCGCGATTGGATTCGCGCGGATGGTCTGCTCTGCCTCAAGATCAAGCTGCGCGGCAACGATGCCGCCTGGGACTTCGCGCGCATCGTCCGGATCGGCCGCATTTCCATCGAGGAGGGCGTCGACTGGCTGACGGCGGATTTCAACTGCACGGTCACTGATCCCGCTTACGTGACCGAAATCCTCGACCGCCTGCTCGTGGAGGAACCGCGCATCTACGGGATGCTGCTCTATATCGAGCAGCCCTTTCCCTACGACCTCGAAGCGCACCGCATCGACGTCCGCGCGGTCAGCGCCCGCAAGCCGCTTTTCCTCGACGAAAGCGCGCACGACTGGCGCTTTGTGCGATTGGGCCGCGAACTGGGCTGGAGCGGCGTGGCGCTCAAGACGTGCAAAACCCTCACGGGTGCGCTGCTCAGCCTTTGCTGGGCGCGAACGCATGGCATGACTCTGATGGTGCAGGATCTGACCAACGTGATGCTGGCGCAGATCCCGCACGTGCTGCTCGCGGCGCACGCGGGTACGATCGTGGGCGTGGAGAGCAACGGGATGCAATTTTGTCCGGAGGCCTCGCTGACTGAAGCGCGGGTGCACCCCGGTTTGTACCGGCGTCGCGAGGGGGTGCTCGATTTGAGCACCCTGCAAGGACCTGGTTTCGGTTACCGGGTCGCCGAGATCTGCCGGAAGTTACCCGGGTCCGCGGCGCGCTTCGGCTCGTGAGCGAATGGCCGCCTCGAATGTCGTGCAAAAGTACGGACGACTGGCCTCAGTCCTCTGCCGACAGACGCTCCAAAGGGAAGAGCCCGCGAATTACGCCAATTACACGAATCCAAGGTGAATTCATTCGTGTGATCCGTGTCATTCGCGGGAAAAATTCATTGATCCCTCGATGAAAATTGCGATTCGCGAATTCGGTTTCTTCGTTCGCAATCTCTCGCTGCGGGTGCCCTTCCGCTACGGCATCGCGACCATGACCCGGGCGCCGCATTTGGTCGTCCGGTTGCTCGTGGAAATCGACGGCCGGGCGCAGCACGGCTTCTCGGCGGATAATCTCCCGCCGAAGTGGTTCACGAAAGATCCTGATGCTGCGTTCCAGGACGAAATCGCGGAAATGCTCGAGGTCACGCAGCACGCCGCGGAAACCGCCTGCGCGTTGCCGCCATCCGACAGCGTCTTCTCGCTGTGGCGGCAGGTTTGGCAGGCCCAGGAAGTCTGGGCGCGAACCCGTGGCTTTCCGCCACTCCTTGCGAGTTTCGGCGTTTCGCTCGTGGAACGCGCGGTAATCGATGCCTTCTGCCGGGCGACGCGGTGTTGCTTCGCCAGCGCGGTGCGTGAGAACTCGCTGGGTATCCGTCTCGCGGAAATCCATCATGAACTCGAAGGCTTTTCGCCAGCGGCGTTGTTGCCACTCGCGGTGGAGCGTTCGATCGACGTCCGGCATACTGTGGGTCTGGCCGATCCGCTGGAGGACGGTGATGCTCAGGATCATCCCGACGATGGCTTGCCAGTCTCGCTGGAGGCATTCATTCGCGCCCACGGTCTGACGCACTTTAAGATCAAACTGAGTGGCGACCTCGAACGGGACCGGGAGCGGTTGGGTCGGATCGCGCAAATCATTGAGTCTCACACCCGCGAGTACTTTTTCACCCTCGATGGTAACGAGAACTTCCGCACGGTGGCGCCATTTCGCACCCTTTGGGAAGCCCTGCGCGCCGATCCCGTCCTCGCCCGCTTTCTCCAGCGACTGATTTTTGTGGAGCAGCCATTTCATCGCGCCGTGGCGCTGGCCGGCGGCACGACGGGCGAATTGCTGGCATGGCCGGACCGGCCGCCGATCATCATCGATGAATCGGATGCGGAGTGCGCCGCCCTGCCGGCGGCGCTCGCGGGCGGTTATGCCGGCACGAGCCATAAGAATTGCAAAGGCGTGTTTCGCGGGATCGCCAGCGCCTGTCTCATCGCCCACCGGCGCCGCCTGGAGCCGCAAAACCGGCTGCACCTGAGCGCGGAGGACTTGACGAACCTCGGTCCGGTGGCGCTGTTGCAGGATCTGGCGGTGGTGGCCACCCTCGGGATCCCGCACGCGGAGCGCAATGGGCATCATTATTTTGCCGGGCTCAGCCAGTTTCCCGGGAGCGTCCAGCGCGAAATCCTGCGCCTGCACGGTGATCTTTATACTTCGCACGCCAAAGGATTCCCGGTGGTCGCGGTGCGCCAAGGCGGAGTCGCCATCGGCAGCCTGGTCGATGCGCCCTTCGGCGTGTCCTTCGAACCCGATCTCTCGGAGTTTACTCCAGTCGAGCGGTGGAGTTACGATTCCCTGGATTCTGATTCCGCGGGTTGAAATTCTGCGATCTTTGGCTATTAGGATCGCCCAGATGCCCGATGAACCTTCCATAGCCGAGGCCCAATTTGAAGGCGCTCTGCAGTTGTTGCGTGCCAACCATCAGCGCGTGACCGAGCCGCGCAAGGCGATCCTCGGGATCCTGACGCGCGAGCACGGACCCTTTACCGCGGAGGAAGTGCACCGGCGGATGAGAAAAGGGAGCTGCGACCTGGTGACGGTCTATCGCAGTCTGGCGGCGATGGAAGAGAGCAGCGTCGTGCGGCGGTGCGACTTTGGCGATGGGGCCTACCGTTACGAGATCAATACCGGCGATCACCACCACCATCACATCGTGTGCCGCACCTGCCACGAAGCGCGCACGCTGGATGTCTGCGTGGCCGACGGACTCGAGCGGATGGCGCGCCAGATGGGATATTCCAGGATCACCCATCTGCTGGAGATTTTCGGCGTCTGCCCGCAATGCCAGGCGGCGCAAAACAAACAACCAACCCAAGATCACGACTGATGCTTATGAAAAGTCCCCATTCTTTGGAGCCCTCCCTGCGGTATACGCGTCGCGCCACGATTCGCCTGGGCGGCCTGATGACGCTTGGTGCCTTGCTCGGCCGGCCGGGCTCACTGCTGGCCACAGGTCCGAATCTCGGGGGGATGCGGGCGGCTGCCCAATATTCGGCGGAGCATTCGGGTTTGTCGTTCCTCGTGATGAAGGATGGACAGGTGATCTATCAAGATTACCCCAACGGCCATTCTGAGTACGAAGCGCACAAGATCTACAGCGGGACCAAAGGATTCTGGATTCTCGCCGCGCTCAGGGCGACTGAGGAGGGCATCATCGACCTCGACGATCGCGTCGCCAACACGCTGCCGGAATGGAACACAGATGCTGGAAAGGCCCGGGTGACCCTGCGCCAGTTGCTGAGTTTTTCCAGCGGGCTCGATGCGACCAACAGCCTGCACGGTGATGGATTTGAAAACCGCGACGCGATCGCCGTTCACGCGCCGCTGGTGGCGCAGCCAGGTTCGGCGTTCATTTATGGGCCGGCGGCATTGCAGGTTTTTCACGAGGTCCTGAAACGCAAGCTGGCCGGGCATGGTGAGACGCCCACGCAATATCTCGAGCGCAAGGTGCTGCGTCCGATGGGGCTCGGCCCGCAGCGCTACCTCCCGGATCGGGAGGGTAATCCTCTCCTGGCCACCGGTTTCATGCTCACTGCCCGGCAATGGGCGCGGATGGGGCTGCTCATTCTCAATGGTGGCAACCCGGTGGTGTCGCCCCATACGCTTTCCCTGTGTTTCCGCGGGACGTCGGCGAATTGCGCGTTCGGCATGGGCTTCTGGAACAACGCGATGGCCGGCCAGGCCTCCGCGCACCAATTGGACGTCGAGGAGATGCTCGTGCCAAAATGGTACCAGCAGAACTGGCACAACGCGTGTCTGTGCAGTGAAGCGCCGCCCGATCTGGTGGCGGCGATCGGCTCTGGTTATCAGCGCCTGTTCGTCATTCCGTCGGAGCACCTCGTTATTGTGCGGCATGGCCAGTTCGGGCATTTCTCGGACGCGGAATTTCTGCGGCTGATTCTTGGGCGGGCGTGATGCCCACCCGACCCGAGGCCGTTCCTTACTTCGGGGTGGCCTCGATGAGCAGGCCTTTGGGAACCTGCCAGGCGTAGCCGAAGGCGAACCCGAGCGGGCCGGGCTTGGATGTTTCATAGGCCTTCGCCAGGTCGGCCTGGTAGTTTCCGCGAAAGAGGCCGATCGGCCCGTCGTAGACGCCGAAGAGCTGCACGTTCCAACGGCGCGGATCGAAGTCATGGAAGGGAATTCCTGAATCGTCCTGGACGATGAGGGTGCTGTTCGCCAGCAGGAAGTTGCGCACGGTCGAAAAGCCCTCCCCGTGCATCAGGTAGCTGGCGGCCTTGAGCAGGCTGGCCCCCGGGCCATGCCGTTTGCAGAATTCCAAGAAAGCGCCATTGCCGCCCCCATTGGAAAGATCGGTCCGGAAATAATAGAGCACCTGGCTCTTGCCCGACGGGCTGTGAATATCGATCTCGACGCTGGGCCCGCTGAAGTTCACGGCATTCACCGTGCAGCCGGACTTTTCCAGAAAGACAAAGAGGAGCGGCAGGGTGCCACCGATATAGCCGCGGGTCAGGTCCACGCGCATGTCCTTGGTAATGAAATAGTGCGTCGTCAGCATCGTATCGAGCGAGTGGCGCACATTGCTGAGGTCAGAGGAGATATTGGCCGGCGCCATCTTGGTGATATCGGCCACGGAACCGACGGGCTCCATCCCGCAAAGGATGTAAGTCGAGGCGTTGGGAAAGAACGTGCGGGGATAGAGGAAATCCGGCCCGCTGAACATGTAGTAAACCGTGCCGGAGACGTGGGAGATCGCGGAGTTTCTCTGCGCCCAGGCCCTCACCTGGACCAATTGCCGCTTGTCCATTTTCGCCCACTTTTTGTCGAGTTCCGCGGCATAATCCGTCCACCACGTTTCTTTTTCCAACTCGGCCAATCCCGGATCGTGGACCGGCAATCCGGCGACAAATTTCGCGAGATCATCGACAGACGGCGCGCTCCGCGCGGCGGTCGAGAGGCAGGCGAGAGCCAGGATGGTGAGCAGGAGGATGGGTTTCATGGTGTAGGTGTGGTGGCAGGTGTGATGGTCGGAGGGTTTTCGCCGCCCGAATCCCGGGAGCTGGCGAGGATGAGGGATGACTGGCTGGGGTGCCAGCGGTAGCCGAAGCCGAAGGGCAACGCCGGCGGATGGCTGTTGTGGTAGGCCGCCGCCAGGTCGGGCTGCGCGTGTTGTTTGAAGATATCGATCGGCCCGGGGTAATTCCCGAAGTAACGCAAGGACCATTTCGCCCGGTCGAAGTCCTTGACCGGAATTCCGGAGTCGTCCTCGACGATCGTGCTGCTGTGGGTGAGCAGAAAGTCGCGGACGGTCGTAAAATCGCCGAGGTGCATGAGGTACGACGCCGCCTTCACGAGACTGCGCCCGGTGCCGAGGCCCTCACAAAACTTGATCAATCCCGGCTGACTCTTGATGCCTTCATTGGCGAGGTTCGTCTCGAAATAGTAGAGGGTCTGCTGGGCGCCGCTGGCGCCAAAGAAGACGATTTTCACGCCGGGTGTCGCGGCCTTGCCTTTCGCGAAAGCGCCCGTTTTGTCGAGCCCGACGAGTTCCACGCTATCGATCTTGCAGCCGGCCCTCTCGAGGAACACGTAGAGGATTGGCAGCGTGCCGCTGAGCCGCGTGTCCTGCAAATCCGTCTTCATGTCCTTGGTAATGAAAAAGGAAAAGCTCAGCACCGAGTTCAGCGACTTGCGCAGGTTCGCCAGGCCGGAAAAAAGCGTGCCCGGCGGAAGGTGCTCGATATCCGGCACTGCCCCCACCGGCTCGAGCCCGGCGAGCACGTAGGTCGAGGCATTCGGAAAAAAAGCCTGGGCGTAAAGAATGTCCGGGCCGCTGAACATGTAGAACATCGGCCCTTTGCCGGCACTGGCGTCCGCGAGGAATGCGCCGCTCCAAGAGCGGACTTTTGAGAGCTGCCGGGCGTCGAGTTCCTTCCAGGCGCTGTCGAACTCCGTGGCATGGTCGACCCATGCCTGGTTGCGGCTCAATCCCTCGAGCGGCGTATTGCGCACTGGCAGCCCGGCCAGGAAGCGCGCCGTATCGTCGGGGGAAATCGCCTCCTGCGCGAAGGCGTGCAGGGTGAGAAACAGGGCCGGAAGCAGGACCAGATGGGAATTCATGCGGTCGCGGAAGCGGAAACCGGAGACGGATTCTTTGGGGAGAGATAATAGACGATCAATCCCAGGGCGATCGTCGCGAGGCCGAGCAAGGATGGTTTGCGCGTCTCCGGGTTTTCGAGCATGTGCCACATCATCCAGCCAATCACCGCGAGGAAAATGAGCGGGGTGACCGGGTAACCCCAGGCGCGATACGGCCGCGGCAAATCGGGTTGCCGCCAGCGCAGGACGATAACGCCAGCGACGGCGAGCGCGGAACTGAGGGCGAGCGCAAATTGCACATAGCTGACCACGGTTTCAAAAGAGCCGGCGACGAGCAGGTATGTCGCCACCACGGCCTGGAGGAGAATGGCAGGAATCGGAATGCCCCGGGCATTCTTGCGCGCCAGCCAATGAAGCGCGCGCAGGTCTTCGCCCATGGCCATGGTGACGCGCGGACCGATCCACATCATCGAGCTCACGGTGGAAATGAGTCCGATGCAAATAAAGACGGCCATCACCTTGCCTCCGGCGTCGCCGAAGAGGTGGGTCCCGGCGACGAGGGCAACCTGTTGTTTGCCGGCCATTTCGGAAATCGGCGTCGAACGCATGAAGACGGCGTTCACCGCCAGATACAGTCCCATGACAAAGATCGTCCCAAGGCCTACCGACCAGGGAATGGTCCGAGCCGGATTGCGGACTTCGCCGACGATGTAGGTTGAGGCATTCCAGCCGGAGTAGGAATACATGACGTAGTAGAGGCTGATGGCAAAAGGTGCGCTGGCGATGAGCGCTCCGTCCGTCTTCGCGGGCAAAAACGAGATCGGCTGGGTGGCCTTGACGCAAAACCCCGCCACGAGAATCACGAGAATGAGCGCGATCTTGAGCATGGTCGAGGCATCCTGGAAGGCGCTGCCGAGTTGCACGTCGCGCAAGAGGACGAGAGTGCAAATCCAGACGACGAGGAGCGAAAGCACGAGAGGATTGGCGCCGGGCCAGACGTTCGCCAGATAAGTGCCGAAGGGCATCGCGGCGATCGCCACGGGCGCGGCGAAGCCGACGGTGGCGGAGACCCAGCCCGCCAGGAAGCCAACCACGGGATGATAAATGACACCCAGAAAATGATATTCGCCGCCCGAACGTGGGAGCGCCGCACCGAGTTCCGCGTAGGCAAACGCCCCGCATAGCGCGCACACTCCACCGACGAACCACAACGCCATGATCGAGAATCCGGTGGGCAGGTCGCCGACTTGAAAGCCCAGGCTCGTGAAGATGCCCGTACCGACCATGTTCGCGACAACGATGCACGTGGCCGTGAGCAGCGAGATGGTTTTCACGGCGGAAGAATTGGCACCCACATTCACAAAGGTGCGGAAGGACTAGGGAAAGTGGGTATGGAAGTCAAACAGAGTGCGCTGGGTGATGAAGACAATGGGACGATGGGAATGAGGAATGCGGAATGACGAATGGGAGATCGACGGTGGGACAATGGGACGAGCAGACATTGGGCAGGCGTGCTCTCGATCTTAAACGTCGGTTTTGAGCACGGTCTTACATCAAATGCGTTTCGCTCCAGATTTGGCGGTTTCGCGCGGTTGCGCTGCGCGCTAGGATTCTGAAAGTATATCCCACCTCCGATACTGCCTCCCGATTCGCGCCGACCATCGCCTTGAAACCTTTGTCCTTTCCCGTGTTCCGCCGCCTGCTTGCCTTCCTGCTCTTTGGCGCCGGGACGGTCGTGGCCGTGGAGCCCGCGTTCGATCAGCCGCCACACAACTATTGGCAACACCCTCTGGGAGATCGGTTTACGCGTTTGAAAGAGGCGGTGGAAGCCGGGCGCATCGTCCTCGACGGCAGTGGCGGGAAACCATTCCTTCTGAGCCTGCTCGGGGCGCTCGAGGTGCCGGCTTCCTCGCAGATGCTCGTTTTCTCCACGACCAGCCTGCAATTGCGCCTCATCACCCCGTCCAATCCGCGCGCACTGTTCTTCAACGAGGACGTCTACGTCGGCTACATCCCCGGCGGACGCATCGAAGTCGTGTCCCTCGATCCGGCTTTGGGCGGCATCTATTACATTTTCGATATCCCGCGCGGCGCGGAACCTTTGCAGGCGGAGCGCTCCAATCGCTGCATGAACTGCCATGCGGCGGAGGACACCGGATACGTGCCCGCGCTGGTGATCAAGTCCGTCATTCCGGGCATCCGCGGCGGCAGCCTCGATTCCTACCGGCACGGCGAAACCGGCCACGGCGTGCCATTCGCGGAGCGCTTCGGGGGATGGTACCTGACGGGCGCCGGCAATTTTGCGCCCAATTTGGGCAACGCTGTCGGGCAATTCTCCCCGGAGGGATTGACAAAATTCCCGCTGGTGCCCGGCGCCGAATTTGATTACGCGCGCTATCCGATGGCGAGCAGCGATGTGCTGCCGCAACTGCTGCACGAGCACCAGATCGGGTTCGTGAACCGGGCGGTCGCCGCCACATATCACACGCGCGCGCTGCTGGCCAAAGGACCGCTCGACAACGCCGGGATTGCCGACCTTGACGCCCAGGCGCGGGCCTTTACGCGCTACCTGCTCTTTGCCGATGAGGTCCCGTTGCCACCGGGAGGCGTTGCGGGCGAACCCTCCTTCAAGGCGGATTTTCTGCGGACGCGGCGCGTCGGTGCGCAGGGCGCGGCGCTCAAGGATTTCGACCTCCGGACGCGACTCTTTCGCTACCGCTGCAGCTACATGATCTACGGGGCGGCATTTTCGGGCCTGCCGCCGGAGTTCAAGCAGCGGGTCTATCGGCGCCTGGGCGAGGCGGTGGACATCGCCCGGCCGGATTCGGAATACGCGTATCTGCCGATGGCGGAGAAGCAGACCATCCGAGGGATTTTGCGGACGACGCTGACGGATTTGCCGGGGGGATGGTGAGGGGATCTGTAGGGGAACATCCGACATCTCCCTCTCCCGCAGTTGCGGGATCGGGCCGGCTCCGCCGCAACACCCAACATCCAGCGGATGGTGCCGAACATCCAACACCCAACATCCAATGCCGCTGGCGCTACGGGCGGGAGCGCTGGCGGAATGGAAAACCGATAGCCGATGTCCTGGCCGGACGGGCGGTGATGCATTTTCAGCGCAAGAGCCGATGGAGAAGACACGCCGGTTGTCCGTACCGTCGGACTGACTTTTTTTGGACTCACTTCAATGTGGCGATTAGCGCTACAGGTCAGGTCTGTTGGGTGTCAGCCGGGAAGAGGCTAAATTGCGTCCTTTCCTCAAGCTGACG
>Ga0302326_10004020_pt1 | contig 34297 bp, 33 predicted proteins | sample Palsa_T0_3_FD_202264 | JGI IMG/M metagenome (GOLD analysis project Ga0302326, IMG submission 202264) | Peat permafrost microbial communities from Stordalen Mire near Abisko, Sweden - Palsa_T0_3 | ecosystem: Environmental > Terrestrial > Soil > Palsa > Peat permafrost | place: Sweden: Abisko...
CGCGATCACTCGTACTCAGCCGGCTGACTTGCCCGCCCTCGCTGGCTCGCCCGCATTGGCGGCCCGCCGAGATCTGCCGTCATTAGGTTCCGCGGGCCAGTGGTCTGGCTCCGCCAACGGCCAGTGGTCCGGCTCAGCGAACGCGGTAGCGCCGGATGGCCCCGCGGCGGCATGCCCCGGGGCTCGCTCAGAAAACCGCCGCGCAGGCCGGCTCCGCCGCCGGGTGATCCGCCCGTCGACGACAATCGGAATCCCGAACACGAGCAGCAGTCCCAGCGCCGTCACGATGACGAGCGGCCGCAGCGTCTGACTGACGCTGAGCGTCGCCCGCGGGGACCAGAATAGCGTCGCGGTCCGGACCTGGTCGCGTGGCTTGATGCCGAATTGCGACTGCAGCTGCGACAGCTTCAGGCTGAGCTCGCCGGTTACGGCATGCATCGTACTTTGCGCGGCAGCCGGGTTACTCCCAGTCACCGTGATCACGAGAACCGAGCCCGTGGTGGTCGACGAGTACGGTGCCAGCGCGACGGTGTACGGGTCGGCGAAGCCCTCGGCGGCGAGGCCCTGGATGGTGCCCGGCGCCATGACCTGCTGGCTGAGCGCGTCGGCGGTAAGGGTCAGCGAAGGGCTGAAGCTGAGATACGGATTGCCGCCGTTCTGCTTGGCGGCAGACTGTGACGCCAGCAGGACCACCGAGGAATCCGACTGGTAGCTCCGCGGCAGAGTGGCCACTGCATAGCCCGTGCCGGCCGAGACCAGGACGAGCAGCAGGACAGTCAGCTTCCAGCGCTTTAGCCAGATATAAGATGATTCGCTCAAATTCATTGAGACCGTCCAAATGGTCGAATCCAGGGGCACATGCTCTTCCGGAAACCGCAAGGGCCGGATCGCCGCAGCGCTAAACTCCTAGCACTGAAACAAGGGCCTTCAGCCTTCTTCGGGCTGAGCCTACAGCGCTGTAGATAGGCCGTGTCGCGCCTTAGCTGATTGTGACTACCGTATCGCGTAGGTCCGGTATCGTTCCTATCATGTCTGCAGTCTTAACGGGCGCCGCAGAGCAGCCGCGGGATCTGGGGGAGTGACAGATGAGCGTTGCTCCGGGTGCCGCGGGAAAGTTCCTGCGCATGGCAGCGATAGCCGTGGTGCTGATCCTGGCGGCCGGCCTGGGCTATGACTTCAAGAACACCCCGCCGACGTACCTGCAGACCGCAACTGTCATATTTTCCATACCAGAGTCGCGAACTATCCCCGATGCATATGAATCGCTCGCCCCGTCCCTTATATCAAGCGGTGCCGCGATGGCCCAGATCATGATGAGCCCGCAGTCTCAGCGCCGGATCCAGGCAAGGGGCGGAACCGCCGACTACGACCTGGCCCTTATCAACTTCTACAATGAAGATTACCCGAATTACAGTGACCCGGTAATCAGGCTCAAGACGGCCTCGCCGAGCCCGGCAGTTACCCGCCGTACCTTCTGGGTCGCGAAGCGACTGCTCAAGCACCTGCTCCGGGCCCGGCAGGTAAAGGCTGGCGTATCGCGGCGCTACCGCATTACTGCCCAGATCGTCGGGGATACCGGGCCTGTCGTGCAGGCAGGCTCGGCAAAGCGGGTGTATGGCGGCCTCGCGCTGCTGACGTTGGTGGCGGCGTCCCTGGTGTGGGGTTTCCTCGGCAGGCGGATAAACGCCCGGGGGCCCGTTATCGGTAATGCCCGATCACCGGCTGACAGCTGACACGCTAGCCAGGGTGCGCGCCCGCGGCCACCGGTATCGCGGTGGGGCGGAGTCTCCCCCCGGCCTGGGTACCGGCTAGCAGCGCCGCGGCGATGCGTTGTGCTGCGTGGCCGTCCCACAGGGCTGGCCGGCGGGGAGCGGGCGGGTCGGTGAGTACGCCGCGTGCTGCTGCGATGATGCTGGCGGGGTCGCGTCCTACCAGCTGGTTGGTGCCTTCGGTGAGCGTGATGGGGCGTTCGGTGTTGTCTCGCAGGGTGAGGCAGGGGACGCCGAGGATGGTGGTTTCCTCCTGGACGCCGCCTGAGTCGGTGAGAACGAGGCGCGCTGATGCCTGCAGCGCGATGAAGTCGAGGTACCCGGCCGGGGGTATGACGCGGATCTGGCTGCTGACGCCGGCGCTGTGCAGCCGGTCCGCCGCCCTGGGGTGGGCTGGCAGCACGAGCGGGCACAGCCGCGCGACTTCGCCGAGAGCCCGGATCATGGGGACCAGGACGGCGGGGTCGTCCACGTTCGCCGGCCGGTGCAGGGTGGCCAGGCCGTATCCTCCGGGCTTGAGGCCGAGCCGGGACAGGGTGCCGCCGCTGGTTGCCCGGTCGATGTTCGCCAGCAGGGTGTCGGCCATGACGTTGCCTGCGAGGTGGATCTGGTCGTCCCGGTATCCCTCTGCCTGCAGGTTGCCGACGGCGTCGGCTGAGGGAGCGAAGAGGTAGTCGCTGACCCGGTCGGTGACGACGCGGTTGATTTCCTCGGGCATCGACCAGTCCCGGCTGCGCAGGCCGGCTTCGACGTGGGCCAGCAGCGCGCCGGACTTAGCGGTAACCAGCGCGCATGCCATGGTGGAGTTCACGTCGCCGACGACCACGACGGTGTCTGGCCGCACCTGGCCAGCCAGCGGCTCGAATGCGGTCATGACGCGGCCGGTCTGGGCGGCGTGGCTGCCCGGGCCGGCGCCGAGGAAGTAGTCGGGCTGCCGGATGGCCAGGTCGGTGAAGAAGACGTCGTTCATGGCCGGGTCGTAGTGCTGACCGGTGTGGACGAGGATGACCTCCGCGCCGCGTTCCTCCAGCGCATCCATGACGGGCTTGATCTTCATGTAGTTGGGGCGTGCTCCCGCGACGCAGATGACGCGCATCCGTTCTGCGCCTAGAGGGTTTCGACGTTGTCGCCGGTGAGGGTGTGGCGGCAGTCGAGGATATAGGTGGCGTGGGCGGTGATCTCGGTGGTGTTGAAGGCGTCGTGGTCGGTGAGCAGGATGACGGCGTCGGCGGCGGCGAGTTCTTCGGTGGTGGGTTCGACCCGGGTGATGGCGGGGGTGCTGGTGGCCTGGCTGGTGTGCGGGTCGGCCGCGCGGACGTTGGCGCCCATGGCGTGCAGCAGTTGGGCGACGCGGAGGGCGGGTGACTCGCGGGCGTCGCCGGTGTTTTTCTTGTAGGCCAGGCCGAGCAGCAGGATGCGGGATCCGCGGACCGGGCGGCCGCGGGTGTTGAGCGCGAGGGTGAGGCGGCGGGCGACGTAGTCGGGCATGTGGTTGTTGATGTCGTTGGCGAGCTCGACGAAGCGGAAGTTCTGGCCGAGGGTGCGCTGGACGCGCCAGGACAGGTAGGAGGGGTCGATGGGCAGGCAGTGGCCGCCGACGCCGGGCCCGGGGGTGAACGGCATGTAGCCGAAGGGCTTGGTGGAGGCGGCGCTGATGGCTTCCCAGATGTTGATGCCGAGGTCGTGGGCGAACATGGCGAGTTCGTTGACCAGGGCGATGTTGACGTGCCGGAAGGTGTTCTCGATGATCTTGGCGAGTTCGGCCTCGCGAGGGGAGGAGACGGCGACGGTGTGCTCGACGATGCCGTGGTAGAACTCCTGGACTGCTTGCAGGGAGGCGGCGTTGATGCCGGAGATGACCTTGGGGGTGGTAGCCAGGGTCCAGGTGGTGTTGCCGGGGTCGATCCGCTCGGGGCTGTAGCCGAGGTGGAAGTCGGTGCCGGCGACCAGCCCGGAGCCGTCCTCGAGCCAGGGCAGCACCTGTTCCTGGGTGGTGCCGGGGTAGGAGGTGGATTCGACGATCACGGTCGCGCCGGGCCGCAGGTAGCGGGCCAGCGTGCGGCTGGCCGCCTCAAGGTAGGCCAGGTCGGGCAGCCCGTCGCGCAGCGGCGTGGGGACGGTGATCACCGCGGTGTCGAATCCCGCGCACGCCCGGGCCTCGCAGCTGGGCCGGAACGTCCCGGCCGCCACCGCCGCCGCGAGCTCGGCACTGGGCACGTCCTCGATATAGGACTCCCCGGCCTCCAGCAGCTTCACCCGCCCGCCGTCCACGTCATAACCGATCACCAGGTGACCCGCCCCCGCCGCCCGCATCGCCAGCGGCAGGCCCACATACCCCAGGCCAGCCACAACCACGGTCTTCATGCGCGTTCTCCTCGCGTAGTCGCCAGCCCGGGACCAGCCGCCTGGGAGGTGCCGCCCGGCGGCCGTGCCTGCTGGGAGGTGCCGCCCGGCGGCCGTGCCTGCCCGAGCTGGGCATCTCCCCGCAGCGCATCCCTGCGACGGGCCCGCCGGCGTGCCGGGCGGCGCAGCAACTCGCGCGCGACCAGGCCGATGAACCAGATGTTGGTGGTCAGGTAGCGGCGGCCGAGCCGGGCAGGTTCCTGCCACGCCCGGTAGAGCCACTCCAGGCCGTGATCCTGGTACCAGGCCGGAGCCCGCCGGGTGAGTCCCGCTAGCACGTCGAAGGATCCGCCCACCCCGTGCACGACGCCCGCCCGCGTGCTCTTGCCCCACTGGCTCACGAACAGCTCCTTTTTCGGCGATGACATGCCGATGAACAGCAGATGGGCGCCGGACCGGCGGATCTCCGCCGCGACGTCGGGCTCCTGCTCCGCCCGGAAGTAGCCATCCCGGGCGCCCGCCACGGCCAGGCCCGGGTACCGGCGGGCGATCTCGGCCAGCATCCGGTCGAGTACGTCCCGCCGCGCCCCGAGGAAGTAGACGCGGTAGGCGCGGCGGGCGGCTTCATCGAGCAGTTCGAGGAACAGGTCGATGCCGGCTACCCGTTCCGGTACCGGCGAGCCCAGCATCCGGCTTGCCCACACCACCGACTGGCCATCGGCCAGCACCATGCTGGAGCCGGCCACTGCGTTCCGCAGCCCCTCGTTCCGGCGCATCGCCACGACCTTCGCCGCATTGACCATCCCGACGGACAGGTGGCCCCCGTGCTCCACGGCATCGGTGCACCGGGTGACGGCCTGTGCCATCGTCAGCGCATCGACGCCGACGCCGAACAGGTCGCGCGGCGCCATCCCGACAGCCTCGTGATCCATCACGGTGCCGCCTCCGCCGCCACCGGGACCGCCGCCATCGCCGGCAGCCATGCATACAAGAGCCACCCCAGCTCGTAAGGCCGGCACTCGTGATCGACGGCTCCGGGACGGAACACCTGGTCCAGCGCCTTCAGGCGCATCCTGGGATGGAGCCGGGTGGATGCCGCGCGGACTCCGCGCACCACCTTCCGGCGGTCACCGCGCGCCACCTTGCGCCAGGTGACCGGCGGCTCATCGAGCAGCAGGCTCTCCGCGGTCTCGGGTGGCCTTGCCAGCCACCGCAGGCCACGGCCGATGGCCTCGAGGTGACACTGGCCGCCGGCGTCGGCGAGGTCGAGCAGCGCCATCGGCGCCATCGCATGCTGGTGCACGCTGTACACCGGGTAGCCCTCGACGACGCCTCCGGTGCGTGAGTCGTAGTGCCACCACCACTGCCCGGCCTTGCCCTGCGCGCGGCAGATCGCGGCTGCCACGGAGTCCGCGGCAGCCAGCGCCTCGGGATCGTCGGCGCTGCTGTGCAGCCGCGCGAGCGCCTGGACCGGGTACACCTGATCGGCGAAACTGCCGACGTGCGAGCGGTACCAGGACGACGTCCCGCCGATCACGTGCGGATAGACGGCGCCGCGAGCGGCCAGCAGGCGGTGCCGCGCGGCCGCCAGGTGCCGCTCCACGTCAGCCTGCGCGCGCGCCGCCACCAGCCCTGTCACTATCCAGGCCGCATCCACCACGTCCAGCGGGTCGGTGCCCAGGTCAAGCTCCGCAAGCCGCTCAAGCGCGTGCGGCAGCTCGCTGTGCTTGGCCTCGGCCGCCGCCCAGCACAGCAGCGCCACGTCGCCGCGGCTGGTCATGGCATCCAGCTTCGCGGCCAGGCGTCCTACCAGCCCGTGCCCGTCCTCGCCGGCCAGCACCTCGCGCTGGACCTGATCGGGCAGGCGCAGCAGGCCGAGCGCGGCGATGGCGCCGTAGCGCGAGCTGGTGCCTGACGGGTTCAGCTGCCAGCCGCCGCCGTGCGGCAGGCTCGTCCCGGACAGCGTGAACGCGAACTCGCCGTCGACCAGGGACTGCGGCAAGACGCGGACAGACAGCCGCAGCAGGCGCCGTACCAGGGCGGCACTTGACGGGTCGTGCCCGGCGATCAGGCCGAGCCGGGAAGTGTCCGTTGTCATCGCAGCGCCGTCCACGGAAGCTGCCTCCTCGCTGCGCAGCACCACGACTCATCGGCGTCGAGAGCCTCGCTCCCCACGTGGCTACACCCCTCCCGGTCTTGTATGGCCTGACTCCTGGCGATTGCCGGCGGGGCATCCGGGACCAGCCATGCTGGCCATGCGCAATCAGCGGACGCCGTCTCATTCGGCAACATCAAGTAATCAATCGACTACATCAAGTGAGATGGTAGCGGGCCTGAGTCGGTGCCGCTACGGTTTCCGGATGGACGCACTCGATGTCGATGGCGCCTGGGTCTTCACTCCGCGTATCCACAGTGACAGGCGGGGAAGCTTCCTCGAATGGTTCCTTAACGCAGAATTCCAGGCCGATCTGGGGCATAAGCTCGATGTTGCTCAGGCCAACTGCTCGGTATCCTTACGCGGGGCCATCCGCGGCATCCATTTTAGTGATGTACCTCCTGGCCAGGCAAAATACATTACCTGCGTGAGCGGAGCGATTCTCGATGTCGTCGTGGACATCCGAATCGGGTCCCCCGGATACGGGCGCTGGGCGGCGGTCCCGCTCAATGAGGAGACCCGGTGCGCCGTGTTCGCCGCCGAAGGACTGGGGCACGCATTTATCACGCTGAGCGACCAGGCCACCGTGCTTTACCTGTGCTCCACTCCCTATGCGCCCGCCCGCGAGCGCGGCGTGCACCCGCTCGACCCCGACATCGGCATCGCCTGGCCCGAGGGCGCGGCGCCGATCTTGTCGGACAAGGACGCGGCGGCGCCCTCCCTCGCGCAGGCACGCTCCGCCGGGCTGCTCCCGGATTACGCTGCCTGCCTGGCTCACGCCGCGCGCCTGCGCGGCGCCTGACGGCGTGCGCCTGACGGCGTGCGCCCGGCTGCGGCCGCCGGTGAGCGCCGTCGAAGTCCCGATGCGCCTACCCAGGGTCCATCCGGTGCGCGGCCGCGGTGCCATTGCCGGATGCTGCGCTACCAGAGCCGGGCAGGTTCCCGGTACGGTGGCGGCTTGGCCAGTGGCCGAGTCCGCGGTGCGGAGTCGCGGCCGGATCCCACTGCAAGGACGCGACGGTCGCCCGGTACAGCGGCATCTGCGCACCACCGGTGCTCCGGCGCGGCGGGAGGCTCACCCGGACGTCTCGGCGGAGCGATAAGGGCCCGGTGCTGTCGAACGCGGTGGGACGGGCGAGCCATGCGTCCGGCGGGGGAGACATGCTGGCCGTCTCGCCCTTGATGTCCATGCCCGCGGTCACGTTCCCCGGCGCAGCGCCGGCCGCGGCCGTTTCCGGCACGGGGTCCGCCGCGGGCTGCCGCTCCTGCTCGCCGGAGAGTCGCCGCAGCGATGCAATGACCGGCCGCAGGTAATACAGCAGCAGCCCGATCACTGCGACCCCCGCCAGCCCGCCGGCGATCAGTGCCGTCAGGTCGTTGGGTGCCACCCGTGCCGCCGCGCCGGCCAGCGCGCCCGCCAGCGCGCCCCCCGCCAGCGGAATCCATAGCCGGGCGGCGAGACCGCGCAGCCGGACGCCCGTCTTATGCAGCTCGACGATGTACCAGGGGAGCACGAGGCCGGCCGCGACGGCGGCCTCGGCCATGGAGAGTCCGGCGATGCCGCCGGCCTTGGCTCCTGCGACGAGCGCAGGGATCAGCACGACTATCCACGCCAGCTGAAGGGTGAAGACCACGCGGGATTTGGCAAGCACCACGAAGAAGTCATAGGTGAGCTCGAAGAAGATCTGCAGGGCCGAGAGCGCGGACAACCAGATCAGCGCCTGGGCCGCGGGCAGCCACTGAGTGCCGTAGATCAGCCCGACCAGCGGAATGGCCGCGGCGCTGATAGCCAGGCACACCGGCAGGGTTACCGCGCCGAGCAGTTCCGCCACGGACATGAATCCGGAGCGCATCGCCGCCGGGTCATGCCGGAGGCGGGAGAATGCCGCCGGTGCCACGTTGCGGACCGGCTGCGAGAAGATCGTGAGCGGCCAGTTCGAGAGATTCGAGGCCAGCGCGAAGAAGCCCAGCGCCGTGACGCCGAGTACGCGGCCGACGACGAGCTGGTCCACGTTTTCGACGATGAAGAGGATGACGTTCGATCCGGCCAGCGGGAGGCCGAATCTGAGCAGCGCACGGGCCTTAGCCCGGTCAAAGCCGAGGCGGAAGGGCTGCGGGGAGAACCACAGGAGCGGCACGAGGGCAGCGGCGCAGCCGGCCAGCCGGCCGATAGCCAGGCTCATCGCCCCGAAGCCTGACAGCGCCAGGACCACGGTCACCGCGGTGCCGAGCCAGATATTGACCTGGTCCACGATCATTCTCAGGTCCTGGCGGAAGTTCCGCGTGAGCAGCCCGATCGGCGTGGCCACAATGCCGTCCACTATCACCACGATGCAGAGCACCCTGACCACGCTCGTCGCGGCCGGGTCGCCCATCGCCGAGGCATAGGCGGGGGCGCCGAAATAGCAGCCTGCGTACATGGCGAGGCTGTTGGCAATGGCAATGGTGGCGATGGTCGGTGCGATCTCGCCCGGCTCGCCGGGCCAGCGCACGATGGCGAGGCCCACGCCGAGGTCGTTAAGGTTCACCAGGATCCGCTGCGCCACGTAGGCAACTGCGTAAACTCCGAATGCGTGCGGGCCGAGCAGCCGCGCGAGCATGATGCCGATTCCGATGGTACCGAGCTTGCCTAGGGCGCTGTTGGTGAAGCTCCACCCCAGTGCCCGGCTCGCCCGGCCTGCCAGGGTTGCTTTGCCGCCCGCCCGGTGCTGCGCGACGCGGGTCGGCCGGGGGTGCCGCGACGCCGCGTTTCGGAATCTGGCGAACCGTCGCCGGCCGTTGCCCTGCCTGGCATTGCGGGACGCCCGCCGCGCCCGCCGGCCGCCTGGCGGCATGCCGCCAGGCGGCCTAAAGGATAGCTTCATGAATCTCGGCGGCGCGATGGGCCCAGCTATGCCGGGATGCGAACGCTCTGCGCAGCGATATCAGGGCCGGTGACCTGACCTCGCGCAGCAGCCGTTCAACATGATCGGCAAAGACGCCCGGCTCAGCCGCGACCGCCACCAGATCGGTATCGAGCCAGCGAACTGCCGGCAGGTCCGTGGCGACGACAGCACGTCCGGCGGCCAGGTACTCCAGCGTCTTCAGCGGGAAGCTGCCGCGATTGAACTGGCTGTCGCAGTAAGGCACCACTCCGACGTCGATGAGCCGCAGGTAACTTGGCAGCACGCTGAATTCCTTCGGCCCTACCCAGCGAACGTTGGGCCGGCCGAGCAGGGCGTTCAGCCGCCTGGGCTGGAAGGCGGCGTTCTTCGGCCCGACCAGCAGGAGTGACCGGCCCCGGTCGGCAACCGCTTCCAGCATGCGAAGATCGATGCGCTCGTTGATATGGCCGACGAAACCTACGACAGGCCCGTGGAGTTCCACATCGGCCGGGAGCGGAGCGCGGTCAACGCCGGTGTACGCGTCCACGTCTGTGCCGTAAGGGATCAGCACTGTCTCATGACCCCGGGTCCGCCAGGTGCCGGCCACGACCGGGCTGGCGGCAACAATCAGATTGGCTGCCGCCGCCACCACGCGCTCCTGCGTATCGAGGCGCGTCGCATTCAGGCCGAACAAGGCGGCGCCGCCGACATAGTCATCCTGTGCCCAGTAAATCCGCACCGCTTCGCCGCAGCTACCGAAGACCTGATACTGCGGCCAGGCGGAAATGACCGCGCGAACCTGACCGCCCAGCTGGGCCGCGGCCTTGCGCAAATGGCGCCGGGTTAGCGCGGCAGTAATGGCGGTCATGCCGCGCTTGGACGCCAGCGGCGCCACGATTGGCGTCAGCCGCGCCAAGCCGGGTGCCTGCAGCCGGAGGCCTGGGTATTTCACGCAACTGACCGCTTTGCGATTGAGTAAGGGGGTAAGGCGCGATACCGGCGGATCCACGTAGAGCACTGGAACCAATCTAGCGAGATGCTCAGCCACGTGCTGGTCGGCCAGCTTTATACCGTCATAGCTGTTGGCTGCGCAGAGCACCACCATGTCGTCCCAGCGGTGGTCAGTCGCAGCGACCATTCGCACGTCTGGTTCCTTCCGACTGCATGACGAGACCATGGGAAACTCAGCACGAGACCATGGTAAATTCAGGTGCCTATTGGGATGGCGGCGAAACTGGCCGGCGGCCTACCCAGCTGATGCCAGCGTGCCTTGCAGCGCACTTCGCCGATTGCGGTTCTGTGACATGTTACAGGCAGCGCCGGGAAAAGATGCATGTGAAGCTGGCAGTTCGCTTTACGACAGCCTAATTTATTAGCTAATTAACCCGATCTGCGTTTTCAGCCGATAAGCTCGGGGAACGCCCGCTTTAGCGCGGCACGCCAGTCGCCGATCGGCTTGATGGCGCCGGAAGCCCAGCGGTCGTGGCCGAGCACGCTGTAGGCAGGCCGCGGCGCGGGCCGCGGGTAAGCACCGCTGGTGGTGGGCCGCACCCGTGCCGGGTCGGCGCCAAGCAGCCGGAAGACCTCCTGGGCAAGCCCGAACCATGTCGTCTGGCCCGAGCTCGTCGCGTGGTAGATGCCTGCCCCCGCTCCCGACCCTGCCAGCGCGATGATCCGGTCAGCGACATCGACCGTCCAGGTGGGCTGCCCGCACTGGTCAGCAACCACATCGACGGTCGGCCGCTCACTGGCCAGCCTGATCATCGCGGCGACGAAATTAGGCCCGTGCGCTCCGTAAAGCCAGGCTGTCCGCACCACATGGCCGGTTCCGGGAAGGAGCCCGAGCACCGCTCGCTCCCCGGCCAGCTTGGTCCGCCCGTAAGCGGTACGCGGCCCGGGGCGGTCATGTTCGGTGTAGGGCCGCTGGCCGTCCCCGCCGAACACGTAATCAGTGGACACCTGCACCAGGACGGCACCGCTGGCCGCGCAGGCGGCGGCGATGTTCTCCGCGCCCCGCCCGTTCACCAGCAGCGCATCGTCCTCGTGCGCCTCGGCATCGTCCACCGCCGTCCAGGCCGCGCAATTGACCACGACGGCTGGCCGGTGACGCCGCAGCGCCCCGCGGACCGCGGCCTCGTCGGTCACGTCGAGCTCGCCGCGGGCCAGGCTGGTGACGTCCGCACCCCGCTTGCGCAGGACGGTGACGAGATCCCGGCCGAGCATCCCCCCGGCGCCCGCGACGAGCCACTCACTCATGCGACGGGAACCGGGCCAGGCCGGCGGAGCGGCTGCCACCAGCCGCGGTTCTCCCGGTACCACCGCACTGTCGCGCTAAGCCCGTCCCGGAAGGGCGTGCGGGGCGCGTAGCCCAGTGCCCGCAATGCAGAGTCGTCGATGCAGTAGCGGCGGTCGTGCCCCTTCCTGTCCTCGACGCGCGCGACCATGCCCCAGTCCGCGCCGCAGCATTCGAGCAGGGCGCCGGTCAGCTGGATGTTCGTCAGTTCGGCGTCGCCGTTGATGTGGTACACCTTCCCGCGCTCGCCGCGCTCAAGGACCAGCTGGATGCCACGGCAGTGGTCGTCCACGTGGATCCAGCCGCGCGCGTTGCCGCCATCGCCGTAGAGCGGGACCTGCCGCCCGTCGAGAAGGTTGGTGACGAACAGCGGGATCACCTTTTCGGGAAACTGGTAGGGGCCGTAGTTGTTGCAGCAGCGGGTGACGCGCACATCGAGCCCGTGGGTCCGGGCGTAGGCCCGTGCCATCAGGTCGCCGCCGGCCTTCGCGGCGGCGTACGGCGAATTCGGCGCGAGCGGGGCATCCTCCGACCACGAGCCGTGTGCCACGCTGCCGTAGACCTCATCGGTGGACACCTGGACCACCCGCCGGACTCCCGCGTCCAGGCACGCCTGCAGCAGGAGCTGGACGCCGCTGACATTGGCGGCCACGAAATCGGACGCGCCAGCGATGGACCGATCGACATGGGTCTCGGCGGCGAAGTTGATCACGATGTCATGGCCGGGGACGACCGCCGCGAGCAGCACCGGATCACAGATGTCACCGCGGGTGAAGGTGAGTCGCGGACTGCCCTGCACCGGTTCCAGGTTGGCCAGGTTGCCCGCGTAAGTGAGCTTGTCAAGGACGGTCACCCGGGCATCGGTGAACCCGGGATACCCGCCGGCCAGCAGCGTGCGCACGTAATGCGAGCCGATGAACCCGGCTCCGCCCGTCACGAGGATTCTCATGAGCTGATCTGCACCTTACTGTGATCGCCGAGTACCAGGCGGTGTGCCTTGGGCACCCGTGGTGCCGGGGTTACCTCCACGTCGTGACCGATGAGTGATGCCTCGATGCGCCTGACCCCGCGGACGGAAGCCCCGCGCATGATGATGGAGTACTCGATCTCGCTGTCGACAATGACGCAGTCCTGCGCCACGGAGGTGAACGGGCCGATATAGGAGCGTTCCACCCTCGTTCCCGCGCCGATGATGGCGGGACCCACGATGCGGGAACGGCTGACCCAGGCGCCGCTCTCGATCACCACCCGGCCGATGAACTCGCTCGCATCGTCGACGACGCCCTGCTGCCGTGCTTCCACCCCTTCTAGCACTATGCGATTGACCTCGAGCATGTCGGCGACGTTGCCGGTGTCCTTCCAGTACCCCGAGATGGTCGTGGACCGCACCTTGTGGCCGTTGTCGATAAGCCACTGCAGGGCCTCGGTGATCTCGAGTTCTCCGCGGCCCGACGGCGCCAGGTGCCGCACAGCCTCGTGCACGTCGGGGGTGAAGATGTAGACGCCCACCAGTGCGAGATCGCTCTTCGGGTGCGGCGGCTTCTCCTCCAGCCCGACCACCTCGCCCGCGTCGTCGAGTTCGGCGACGCCGAACTGGCGCGGATCCGGCACGGTGGTCAGCATGATCTGCGCATCAGGCCGGCCTGACCTGAACTCATCGACCAGCGGGCTGATGCCGCCGACGATGAAGTTGTCCCCGAGATACATCACGAAGTCGTCGTCGCCGAGGAAGTCACGGGTGATCAGCACCGCGTGCGCCAGCCCGCGCGGGGCATCCTGCCGGATGTAGGTGACATCCAGCCCGAATGCCCTGCCGTCCCCCACCGCCGCCTCGATTGCCGCCGCGGTGTCTCCCACCACGATCCCGACGTCCGAGATGCCGGCATCCCTGATGGCCTCAAGGCCGTAGAACAGCACGGGCTTATTGGCCACCGGGAGCAACTGTTTCGCGGACGTATGGGTAATGGGCCGCAGCCGACTGCCGGACCCTCCTGCCAGCACTAAGGCTTTCATGGGTGAGAAACTAGCGTGTCCGGGCGCCGATCAGGCGGCGGTGGCAGAGAAATCTCGGCATTATCAAATGACGAGACAGCCGACCCGGTGGCATATAAGCAGACTATTCCGTGATGGCTGGCAATTCCGCGATTAAGCATCAATAGCCTAACTAACCCACATTTTTCCCGGCGCTACCAGATGGCCAGGCGGGGCGGCGGCCGGAGGTAGCCGGCGGCCAGCCGCGGGGACAGGCGCCAGCGTTGCCGTGCTTCTCGGCGACGAATCAGGGGCAAAAGCAGGTCGCTGCCTGAGAGGATGACCTGCGTGTCAGACACCCGGCGTCCGAAGCAGGGCAGCAGGCAACCGCACCTCACGCTCGTCCCCGGCGGTCAGCGGGCAGGCATGGCGGAGCTGGCCGAGTTCCGCGAGCACCTCGCCACCGCCGGGGCGCCGGCCGAGGTGCTGGAGATGCTGGACACCGCCAGCGACGTGGATGAGGCCATGCTGCGCCTGGCGGAGGCCGGCTTGCTGCCGGGTCCTGAGGACTCGGTGGCAGGGCTGCTGGAGGGCTGGCAGCCTCTTCTCGAGCCAGCCTGCGACGCGCTGAACGCCGAGCTTTGCGGTACCGAGTTCCTCGGCATGGTCCGCAGCGCGGCTCCTGATGATGTCAGACTGCCGGACCTGCTCATCGAGCTGATTGGCCAGGTCAGGGAATACGGCGGAGCGGAGGCGCTGGCAATGCTGCGGGTACTGGCCGTCATCGGGCCGCCGGAAGCGCGGCCGGCGGCGGCCCGCGCCGCTGACGCGCTTGTCGCTGCCGGGCTCACCGACTGCGCGTGGGTCAAGGGCCTGGGCTCACCGCGGATCGGCCGTTGCTTCGGCTATGCGGACGCCTTCGGCGCACAGGAGTCGATGGCAGTGACCTTCAGCTATGGCCGCAAGTCGCACGCGGTGGTGGTGCTGATCGACCACGACCTCGGCGGCGGCATCAAGGACTGCTTCCTGTCCGACCGTCCCGACCGGATCCGCGCTAAGTATCAGCAGGCCGCCCGGGGGTTCGGCCTCGAGTTCTGCGATTACCAGCCGGGCGAGGCCGGCGCGATCCTGGACCGCGCGCTGAGCATGCAGCCCTGCCCGGTAGAGCCCGATCAGATCGAGGATGTCAGGGACCACCTCGACTTGCTGCGGGCAAGGGTGGAACTTCTCCTCGCGGGCGGCGAGGCCAGCCCCATCCGCGGCGGCGGTGGCGGCAGACCCGCCGCGCCGCGCGGCGCGGCGGGCCTGCGCCCGGCACGCGGCGGCGGCGTCCCGGCGGTGCACCGGGTGAAGATCAGCTTGCGCGGTGCCAGGCCGCCGATCTGGCGCCGCCTGGAGGTGCCGTCCGGCATTACCCTGCTCCGTCTGCACCAGGCCATCCAGGCTGCGTTCGGCTGGGAAGACGATCATCTGTGGGTTTTCGAGACCCCGGCTGGTGACTACGGCAAGGCCGGCCGCGACCTCGGGCACCGCAGCGCGGCGGGGGCGAAACTGTCTGGCGTCGCCGCGCTGCCAGGCGACCGGATCCGGTACATCTACGACTTCGGCGATGACTGGGAGCATGACATCACCGTCGAGGACGTGCTGCCAGCCGAGCCAGGCGTGGCCTACCCGCGATGCACGGCCGGCCGCAGGGCCTGCCCGCCCGAGGACTGCGGTGGTATCTGGGGATACCAGGACCTGCTGGAAATCCTCGCGGACCCGCGTCATGCCGGGCATGCTGCCCTGCTGGAGTGGCTGGGCCTTGGCGCGGCAGCTGAGCTTGATCCGGCGCATTTCGATCCCGGCGAGGTCAACGAGTCGCTGTCCGGGCTGAGCCGGCTGCTGCGGAAGCGCTGACCACCCGCGCCGGCCAGCCGCGCCGGCCAGCCGGCCAGCCGGGCAAGATAGCTGCAACGGTCAGGGACCGGCCGCGGTCCCTACCCCATGGACTTGGCGCCGTCCAGGGACTCGCGGATGATGTCGGCGTGACCGGCGTGCTGCGCTGTCTCCGCGATCACGTGCAGCAGCACCCGCCGCGCCGACCAGCGCGCTCCGCGCTCGAACCAGGGAGCTTCCGGCAGCGGCTGGGAGATGTCCAGATCCGGCAGCGCCGCCACGATCTCATCGGTCTGGCGCGCCACTTCCTCGTACTCCTGCAGTACCCCGGCCAGCGTGTCCCCGGGCAGCATGCGGAACCTCGCCAGCCACTCATCCGCTGCTGCCTCCCCGGTGCTCATGGCCGCCGGGCCCTCGAGGATGAAGCTGGCCCAGCCCTTCTCGGTGGCCGCCACGTGCTTGATCAGGCCGCCCAGGCATAGCTGGCTCACGGTGGTGCGCTGGCCGGCTTGCTCGTCGGTGAGGTCACGCACGGTGTATCGCAGGAACGACCGGTGCGTGGCCAGCGTCTCCTGCAGGTCGGCGCGCTCGCCAGCGGTGGCTTTCCCGGTCTCGGTGGTAGTCACGCAGTTCGCCTCCTGAGAAGGGGCCGTCCTGACGCACAGTACGGCCAGGGTCTGACAGTGGATCACGGCGTCCTTGGCTGGCCCGCCGACGCTGCCGCATCCTCGAGCACGCGGACGATCTGGTGGCGCGGCAGGTCGATGAGGCGCGCGCCGAGCACGTCCCCCTGGCGTGCCCCGGCCCCCTGGCGCACCCCGGCCTCGACCACCGCCCGCGCGGCCCGCTTGGTGAGCGGTCCGCCGGCTAGCTCACGGCTGGCATCGATCAGTCCCTCACGCCACACGTTCCCGACCTTGCCGTGTGCCCGGCGCAGCATCCGCCCGGCAAGCCGGCCCGGCGGATCGAGTGTTTCCGCGGCGGCCGCCTCGGCCAGCACCATCGCGTGCCTGGCGTCGGGCTGGCTGCGCAGGAACCGCAGCCGGTATTTCGGCCGGAGCAGCGCGGTCAGCGAGCCCTGGGCGGCCTCGCTGGCCAGGTCGGGATGGCTGTTGGGCACCAGGGCCACCACGCGTGCGGCGTTGGCGGCCAGCAGGGCCCGCAGCAGCCAGGGGCCAGGGTCGCCCGAGAGGTCCGCGACCAGCGCGGATTCGCTCCCGACGGTGATGCCGGGCGGGATGCCTCCCGCCAGCAGGGTCCCGAGCCGGAGCCTGGCGATCTTCTCCCCGGCGCCTGCCCACCCGCTGCCGACCAGGATCCGCACCGGAAACCCCGCCTCGGACGTCACCTTCTGCACCGCAGCGGGGATCGCGTCAAAGGCGACCGTGTCCTTTTCCACGGCTTGCGGGCCACGGGTGTAGATACCCGGCGCGGCGTCAGCGCCGGGGCGATCGAGAGCCCGCCAGGTTCGCGCTGTCGGCCGCCATACATAGAGCGAGCTGGAGCTGCCCACCGCCTGCGCCCCGTGATAGCGGCTGAATCGCGGCAGGACCGTCTCGTAGGCCAGGCCAAGGCGGTGCGCCGCGGACTGCGCGCCGAATCCCAGGCTCGGCTGGCGGTCACTAAAACCAAAAGCGACGATAACGCGGCCATTGTCGCGATTGCCCAGCCCTTGCAGCCCCCTGGTGGCGAAGAGCTCCACGCCCTCCGGGGTGTAGGGCGGATCGGTGAAAACCAGGTCCGCGCAGCCGCGGGCGCTCTCCGGCAGGCCGAACCGCAGGTCGCCGGCGAGGCACCGCACGCCGATCCCCAGCCGGCCGGCCCGGGAGTCGATGAACTCGAGGGTCGCCTCGTCGATGTCCACCACGACCAGGTTCGCGTCCGGGCTGACCTGGCCGACGGCCAGCGACGTCAGGTCATGATCGCCCACGAACAGCACGACGGCGCCAGCCAGGTCATAGGTGCTGTCCATCCACAGTGCCCGCCGCAGCGCGGTTTCCGGCGTGGCCAGTACGTGATCGAGGTCGGTCCGCGCCCGGGGTGCCTCGGCGGCCAGCGCGGTCATGACCGCCGCGATCGCGGTCGCCTCGGCGAGCCGGCCCGCCAGCGGGTCCGCGAGTTCGGTGCGCGTCAGCTGGTCATAGCCAAACCGCTGACGGTAGGCGGGCACCTTGCCGGGCTGGATCGCCGCCTTGTCGCCGTCTTGGCATAGATCACCGGCAGTGGCGGACAGGACCTCCTGCACGGTCTGCCGGGGCAGTGCGCTGCGCTCTACCAGCGACGCCAGGTCCAGCGGCTCCTCGGTCAGCAGCGCCACGAGGCGGCGGAGGCGCCTGCTGTCGGGCCGGTGCTGCGCGACGAGTTCCGCGAGGACGGACATCGGCTCTGCGGGGGCGGCATCGCTGCCCGCTGGTTCATCGGCGGCCACGCCGCAAGTCTCGCATCAGCCCAGGCGCCGCGTACCGCATCAGAGGTGTGCGGGGGTACCTCGTCAGGAGCCGGTTGCCGCGTCGGCCAGCGCCGCGTCGGCCAGCGCCGCGTCGGCCAGCGCCGCGTCGGCCAGTACCGCGGCGACGCCGCGCGCCACGGTGACCGCGGTGAGGTCCCGGTCCATCTGCGCGGCGACCACCGCTCCGTCGTAGAGCAGCACGAGCTGCTGGGCGAGACGCTCGGCATCGAGTGCCCCCGCTGCCTGCCCGAGTTCGGCGAACAGCGACCGTAGCCAGGCGCGGGACTCACTGGACACTTCCTCGACCGTGCTTCCGGGGCGCGATTCCGCGCTGGCGTTGAGGAACGCGCACCCGCGGAACCCCGGCTCCGCGACCTGCTCGGCCAGCACGTCGAACACTCCCAGGAGGCGCTCCCGTGGCGTGTCGTAGCGCGCGAGCTTCCGCGTCATCCCCTCGCGCCGCGCCGCCTGACGGGCCGTGAGGTAGCAGCGGATGAGCTCGTCCTTGCTGCCGAAGGCACTGTAGAGGGTGGCCTTGGCCACGCCGGCCCGTTCGATCACGCGGTCGATGCCGACGGAGTGCACGCCGTCTGCATAGAACAGCTCGTCGGCCGCGGCCAGCAGCCGCTCGCGCGCTGACCGTCGATCCATGGTCTTGGTGGACATGGCTTGACAATAACAGACCTGTCTGTCTACTGTCGAGAAACATACAGACCCGTCTGTTCACGATCACCCGGATCCGGAGTAAGAATGCCCTCCACTCAGCACGGCGACTTGCAGGACCGCAAAGCGCTCGTGACCGGCGCCACGTCAGGCATCGGCCGCGCGATCGCCATGCAGCTGGCCGGTGAAGGAGCCGATGTCGTCGTGCACGGCCGCGACGCGGCCCGCGGCGACGAGACTGTCGAAGCGATCACCGCCGCCGGCGGCCGGGCTCGCTTCGTATCGGCCGACCTCAGCGATCCAGCCGACATCAGCCGCCTGGCCGGAAACGTCGGCGACATTGACGTGCTGGTCAACAATGCCGGGTTCGCCGTGTTCGGCGCGACCGCGGACCTCCAGGTCGGCGCGTTCGACGCCATGTTCGCCAGCAATGTCCGCGCGCCGTTTTTCCTCGTGGCAGCGTTCGCGCCTGGAATGGCGGCAAGGGGCACCGGCAGCATCATCAACGTGAGCAGCATGGTGGGCCAGATCGGCCTCGCGGGCGCCGCTGCCTACGGGGCGACGAAGGGCGCGATCGAGTCGATGACGCGCGCCTGGTCCGCGGAGTTCAGCCCCAGCGGCGTGCGGGTGAACGCCATTGCGCCCGGCCCGGTGTATACCGGGGGCGCGGCGCCCCAGCGCACCGAGGCACTCGGGACCACCACGCTGCTCAATCGCGCCGCGAGCCCTGAGGAGATCGCGGAAGTCGTGGGATTCCTCGCCTCGCCGCGCGCAAGCTACGTCACCGGCGCGGTCGTTGCCGCCGACGGCGGGCGTACGGCCATCTAGCCCCGGCGGACCTCACACCAGATTCACCTTGGCCCCCGAGCACCGTTAGCCCCTCCGCACCGTTAGCCCCTCCGCACCGTTGGCCCCTCCGCACCGTTGGCCTCTCAGCACCGTTGGCCCCCGAGCACCGTTGGCCCCCGAGCACCGTTGGCTCCTCAGCGAAAGAAGTTTCCGATGACATCCCCGCCCGCTGTCCCTGCGGCTCACCCGGCCCCGGCTAACGCTGCCAGGCCTGGCAGCCAGGTAGCGCTGAGCATGTTGCCCGGGTCTTCAGCTAACGGCGTTCAGGTCCCTGGCCCTAACGGCGTTCAGGTTCCCGGCGCTAATGGCGTTCAGGTCCCTGGCGCTAACGGCGTTCAGGTTCCCGGCGCTAACGGCAGTCTGGTCCCGGGCGCCCGGTCCAGGCGCCTGCCGCACACCGCTGCCTTTGCGGCGGTCACCGCGATCTTCGTGCTGTTCGCGGCAGCCTCGAGCGCACCGTCGCCGCTGTACGTCGTCTACCAGCAGCAGTGGGGTTTCTCTGCCACGACGCTCACTGTCGTCTTCGCCGTGTATGTCCTCGGCCTGATCGCCTCGCTGCTTGTGCTGGGGGCGCTGTCCGATCACGTCGGCCGCCGCCCGGTTCTCGCCGCGGCGATCGCGCTGGAAGCGGTGGCGCTCGTGCTCTTCATCACCGCAGGTGACCTCACGGTTCTTCTCCTTGCCCGCCTCGTGCAGGGCGTCGCTACCGGCGCGGCGCTAACGACGCTCGCGGCCACCCTGGCCGACCTGAATCCGCCGCACTCGCCTGGCCGGGCCGGGGTCGTTAATGGCGTCGCGCCTGCCACCGGGCTGGCGCTGGGGGCGCTTGGCTGCGGCGCGCTCGTGCAGTTCGCGCCCGCACCGACGCGTCTCGTCTATGTGCTGCTGCTCGGCGGGATGGTCCTGGCCGGCCTGGTCGTCGCCGTTATGCCCGAGACCTCTGCTCGCCGTCCGGGCGGCCTGGCGTCGCTCATGCCCCGGCTTGGCGTCCCGGCTCGCCTTCGCCCTGACGTCTACGCCCTGGTCCCGATCCTCGTCGCCAGCTGGGCGCTCGGCGGGCTCTACCTCTCCCTCGGCCCCTCGGTCGCCGCCAGCATCTTCGGCCTGGGTAGCCACCTCATCGGCGGCCTCGTCGTCACGCTGCTGTGCGGGACCGCGGCAGTCACCGCGTTCGTCCTGCGGGGCTGGCCAGCTGACCGGGTACTGAGCACCGCAGGCGCTCTGCTCGCTGCCGGGACGGCGCTGACGCTGGCTGGCGTCCAGGCCCACACCGTGGCACTGGCTGGCGTCGGAACGGTCATCGCCGGCGTCGGCTTCGGCGCATCCGTCCTTGCCTGCTTCGGGAGACTGGCGAGGCTGGCCGCGCCAGCGGAACGCGGCGAGCTCTTCGCCGTCGCCTACGTCATCGCCTACCTGGCCTTCAGCCTGCCCGCCGTCCTGGCCGGCTTCGCCAGCACGTCCATCGGCCTGCACGCCACCGCCGTGGCCTACAGCCTGGGCGTCATCGCTCTCGGCCTGACCGCGCTAGCCGCCCAGCGTCGCCGATCCGCCGCCGCAGCCGCCGTGGCTTCTTGCTGACCCCCGAGCGAGAAGCTAGGCGCCTGGCTGGTGCACGGCTGCCTGGTCCGCGAGCGCAATGGCGAGCGAGAAGCTACGCGCCTGGCTGGTGCACCGCTGCCTGGTCGGCGAGCGCAATGGCGAGCTGGCCGAGGACGGTTGGGTGGAACGGAGCCGCTGCGTCCAGCCCCTGCACGTAGGGCTGCGGCGTACACAGCTGGTGCCCGGCGAAGTCAGGCTGCGGCGAGGAGAACCTGAACTGGGCCGCGCCCTTGGCCAGCACCTCGTTCAGCGTTGCCAGCCGGGATATCAGGGTCTGGCGGGACCGGACGCGCCGGGGAGTGGCGCGAGCCCGGCTCCCGCTGCCGTGGAGTCTCCGATGACCACAACCTGAACCCCGCGCAGCGGCGGGCCGGTCGGGCGGATCCGCGGCAGGTGGGTCTCCGTGCCGACGAGCTCGTTGAGGGAGCGCACCTGGCGCAGCAAGGCCGGCGCCGAGTATGCGGTGATCATGATGGCGCCCAGGTTGATGGCCTCGGCCACGACTAACGCGGCGGCGAGCAGCCCGATAGTGGTGCGGTGCGGGATGCGGCGCCAGCCCGCGACCGCTCCGACCAGGATCAGCGCGCCCGCACCGGCCACCACCGTGCCAGCCGGGCACACCGGCCCGTCCGCTGCATGCCGCCAGTAATTCCCATTCCTGCCGCCATGCTAACGACGGGCGCCGTCCCAGTGCCGGCCCGTCCGCGCCCTGGGTTGCCGCGTCGATATCGCCGGCATGGCGGACATCGCCGGCGATGGGCTATCACCTGATCCGTGCTCATCGCGGGCGGAATCGCGCTATTCGCCTAGCTGCTGCGCCGTGACCGCCGCCGTGCCACTATCCGTATCCGGGCCGGCCGTACCGGGGCACCAGCTAGGGAGATCGCAGATGAGCCCTTATGACAGCAACGCGACCGGCTGCGGCCGGTGCGATCCGGGAAGGAGGCCCGCATGACCGCCCGCTTCTTCCCCCGCAGCGTCCCCGCCACGGCCGACCCGGACACCCAGCCAAACCTTGAGAAGGACTTAGACGGCAACCCGCAGGTCACTATCCCGTTCCCCGGCGGCTCATTCCTGGCCGCCACGGATCCCGCTGACCTCGACAACCTTGCCCGCGCAGCCAAGGCAGGCTCGCTCCTGCTCAAGGCCGCGCTCACAGAACAAGCGGAATAGCCGGCGCCGCAGACCTGAGTTCCAAGCCAGGGAAGTAGCGTTCTTTGCGGTCAAGCCAGTCAGCAGCAACCTTGTATCCCGCGATACGCGTTCCTGCCGCTCATGCGTCGCGTAGCCGCAGGAGCAGTCCGCCGGTGAGAAGCGCTGCGGTGGCCCAGGCAGCCGGTACGCCGAGGCCGGCCCACGGGCTGATCGGCTGGCCCCGCAGGCCGGTGGTGGCCTGGATTGCCAGCCCGGCGGTCATCGGTGCGTACCGCTCGATGTCGTTACGCCAGTGCGGGCTGTTCACGACGGCGGCGATGATCGGGGCGAGGTAGAGCAGGCCGACAACGATGCCGATGGCGGGCCCGGGGTCGCGGATGATGGTGGCGACGCCGAGGCTGAGCAGCGCGATCAGGGCCAGGTAGAGGACCGAGCCGACGGCGGCGCGCAGTACCAGCCCGTCGCCTAGCGACAGCGGCGGGTAGCCATGCGCTGGGGTGAAGCCGTGGCCGGACAGGATGAGCTGCCCGGCAAGCAGGGAACCGAGCACCGACCGACCTAATCGAGTGAGTTCGCCATGCTGCTCAGCGGCAGCGCCGCAGCATGAATGATTATGTGACAGCCGTGCTCGACGCCGCGACGAACCCGGGCCTGGCCGGTGGCGAGGCCGAGCGCCTGCGGGAACGCCTGGACCAGGCTGGGCTGCTTGCCGAGCCTGGTGAACGTCGCAGTCGTCCTCCGCGAGGAGGCTGCTAGCGCTCGTAGGCGCGCAGGCCGCGGGGCGACGCTGTCAGAGCTTGTCAGCGAAGACCGTTGAGTACGTTCGCTGACTCCTCGGCGCTCGTGAAGCTCTATGCGGATGAATCTGGCCACAAGCACATTCGCGGGCTGGTAAGCGTTGCTGTCACCCAGTTGGCGAGGGCGGAGGTGCCGGCGGCACTATGGCGGAAGCAGCGCATGGGCGAGCTATCCGCCAGCTACGCGAGATTGCTCACCACCGATTTCGAGGCCGATTACTTCGGGACCGACTCGGAGCATCCGCGGTTCGCTGCTGTGGTAGCCACTGGGAAGCTCCTTAACGAGGCTGCCAGGCTATGCGCATCGCACGGCCTGCGTGCCTATGACGTTGTCCAGTGCTCTCGCTGTGTGCAGGTCGACGAAAACTGCACGGCTTTCGCGGCCTTCGACCGCTCCGTGCGCACCGCGGCGGCAGCCGAGGGCTTCCATCTCGTGCCATCGAATCTGCCGGATCCGGCCCAACGGCGACGCAGCACTCAGGAGGGTGCTGAACTCTGCTGCAGTGCGGCCCCCGCCGCAGACCGCCCAGGTCCTGCATGGCATACAGGACCACTGGCTGCACGGCCCTTCTCTATCTGGCTGGGCTGCGGGGTGGGACGAAACGCTAGGCCAGGACGGGTCAGGTCTTCACGTTTGGGCGTGAGCTGGGCGTTCGCGGGGCGAACGGGGTGCCGTCCACAGGTTATGCGGGCTGTGCTCACATCGTTTTGCCCTGTTTCCGGATTATGGCTGTTGGCGCGCGGTGCTGGCTTCGACGATCGCGAGGGTGAGTTCCTGGAACTCGGCGAGCAGGACGCCTATTTTCTTCGCGTTGTCGAACAGCGGCTGCCAGGCGAGCTGGGCCGGGGTGAGCCGGGGGTGATGGTCTTGCCGTCTATCTTGCGGGTCCATTCGGCGTAGGGCCCGTGCAGCTGCGGCGGGTCGCCGTGGCAGCGGCAGCCGGGCTTGCCGCAGGGGTAGGCGCGGATGATGAGGGTCACCTACGAGGACAACGCCGCCGACGACGTAATCCAGCAAGGGTGCCCAGACGGCATCGCCGTGAACCCCGGGCACCTACCCACCGCCGCAATACGGCGAGGCTATCCAGGAACCATCCGCCGGCTACGCGGCGAAACCACCACCCCACCCGGCGACCACCACGGCCGCAGTGCCTATGCGGCGGCCGTGCCGATGGCGTCTCCAGCACCCAGGTCTGGACTTTGACCTCAGCCAGAGGAAATCATCGCCGAGGCCACTACCTCCTCCGAAGGCTCCGGCCCCGCTCGGAGTACCTGGTCGACCTCTGGATGAAGTCGGCGTGGTACTCGGGGATGCCATGAGCACGGGAAATCGAGCTGCAGGAATCAGCCGGCCTTAATGCTTGACTGGGCGAGCGGAGTCTTACGGCGGATGTTCCCATAGCCGGTCGAGCGCCTGGCGCGCTCGGCGCTGCCCGGCTCTGGCCCGGAGTGTCTGAGCCGTGGCGTGGGCGAGGCGCTGACATGCCTGGGTGAGCTGCTCTTCGATCAGGCGGCCGGCGCTTTCCTACCCCCGCTCGGCCCGGGCCGCGGCATCGGCAGCCTGGTCGGCCTGGGCCACCGCCTGCTCAGCCGCCGCGATGACCCGGCGGCGGCGCTCCCGCTGGGCCCGGTCCGGGCGGAGGCCAGCGCGGTCACCGTCGCCGCGGGCCGCGCCGGGACAGCAGCCGCGCTCTTCGCGGCCCGCGTCCGTGCCCTGCCCGGGACCACGGCAGCGGCGCCAGCGCCGGCGGCGCCGCCGGGCCCAAGCCGTCCCGGTGTACCGCCCGCTCCAGGGCTCCTGCCCGCAGCTGCTCAGCGACCTGCGGGTCGGCCAGCATAGCGGTCACCTCATCCCGCAGCGCAGGAGACGGCGGATGCTGACCGGACACTGTGAACGCCTGACGGGCCAGCGCGTCGATCAGCTGCCGCCGCCGCAGCGACAGCTCCTGGATCGCCACGCTGTCCAGGGATCGCTGCGCGGCGCGAAGCTCCTCGCCGAGCGCGTCCAGCTGGGCGGGCGGCGGGCGCGGAGCGGACCAGCTGGTTGAGCCCACGCTGAGCGGATCGGCTTCCGCAACCCGGCGATCCTCTCACCACGGCGGCCTGTCTCGCCGCGCGTGCCCGGGCCACCAGAACGCCACGGCGCGACGAACTCGCCCGGGTCGCACGAGTACAGCTCAGCGATCGCTTCCTGCAGATGGTCACCATCGATCACCTGACCTATCCTGTCCGGCAGGGTGGTGCTGGCCGCTGCCGACGCCTCTGCTGGACCGCCCGGGCTGCGGCTATAGCACATTCGCACCGGGGCCGAATGGCAGACCAGCAGCGCCGGCGGGCCTCTGAGAGAGCCTGTTGACCTCGCCAGGAAGCACCGCCTGCCGGCCTGAAGGGCCTTATCCGCGTTTTCAGCGGCTGCCACCCTGCCTGAGGGGAGGATGGGGTGCCCGGCCAGGCCGCCGACCTCAGCCCCCGCGAACTGGCCGATCTACGGACCCTCACGGGAGCCGACACTCACCGCAGCGCCAGCAGCCGATTGCTGGCGATGTGCCAGCGAGAAGAGTGCGTCACCGAGTCCGCCATCCACCACTAGTTCCTGGCCTGTTATATAACTCGCCCGATCACTCAGGAGGAACTCCACCACTCCGGCAATCTCCTCGGCCGTGCCGATTCGACCCAACGACCTGGGGACGGCCCTTGCTCTCCCTGAGGACGCCTCATGACGGGCCGGCTTATCGAGGTAAGGGGTCTGTGCGCCGGGTATGGCAGCGTATCGGCGATTGTGGACATTGATCTTGAGCTTGATTCAGGTGAAATGGTGGCGCTGCTAGGCGCCAATGGTGCAGGAAAGACAACGACCCTTAACACGATAGCCGGCGTAATACGTCAGACCGAGGGCGTCGTGACCATGTTTGGTAGGCGTGAGACGAGGTCTGTGAGTCGCAGGGCACGGGACGGCCTGGCGCTCCTTCCGGAACAGAGGGCGGTTTTCATGGGCCTGACTGTTCGGGAGAATCTAATTATGGGACATGGCGGCATTGACTACTCGCTAGCGCTTTTCCCCGAACTTGAGGGTAAATTGGCCCTGCGTGCCGGCCTAATCTCCGGTGGCGAGCAACAGATGCTCGCGCTTGCGCGCACTCTCGCTGCCCGCCCGCGGGCTATCCTTGCCGATGAGCTCTCGCTGGGTTTGGCTCCGCGTATCGTGAGCAGATTGTTTGGGGTGCTGTCGGCGGCTGCTGCCGACGGGGCTGGCGTTATTATCGTCGAGCAGCATCCCCGTACTGCGTTGAAGTGGGCTGATCGGGCGTACGTTATGCGGCGCGGTCGTATCGAAGTAAGCGGGGCTAGTTCTGATCTCCTCGAACGTATGGACGATATCACGTCGCTCTATTTGTGAACGGGTGGGACTTATGGCCGGCATGTTCGCGCCGCCAGCAATCTTGCTGGTGGCAGAGCTGCCATTGTCTCGGCTCCTGGCTGCAGGATGAGCTTGGTGAACGAGATCAGGGTGCCATTGCGTCACGCGCGCCGGTTCTTCATCGATGGTGAATGGGTGCAGCCGTCATCCGAAGCGATGATCGACGTTATCGACTCGGCTACCGAACAGCTCTTTTTCAGCGTCGCCGAGGCAAAGGATGCCGACATGGCGCGTGCTGTCTCCGCCGCGCGGAAGGCGTTCGATGAGGGTCCCTGGCCGCGCATGAGCCATGGCCAGCGAGCGGAGTACCTCCGCGCGATGGCGGCCGGAATCCGGGAGCGTGCCGAGGATCTCGGTCAGATCTGGCCACGCGAGTCGGGCGTTCTGCACTCTATTGCCCGGCGCTCAGGAGCTGGCTCGGCCGACACCTTCGAGTACTACGCCGCGCTGGCCGGCACTTTCCCCTTCGAGGAGCCAGCCACACCGGCCGGCGGCGCCACGTTCGGGCTTATCGTCCGGGAACCGGTCGGTGTCGTCGGGGCGATCATTCTGTGGAACGGTCCCATGAGCCTCATCAGCTACAAGATCGCCCCTGCCCTGCTGGCGGGATGCACGGTCGTACTGAAGTCCTCGCCAGAAGCGCCAGGCGAGGGTTACCTGGTGGCCGAGGTCGCTGAGGCGGCCGGGCTGCCGCCGGGCGTGCTGAACGTAGTGACGGCCGATCGCGAGGTCTCGGAACTACTCGCCCGTGATCCACGCGTCGACAAGATCACCTTTACTGGGTCGACTGCGGCCGGGCGGCGGATCGCATCGCTGTGCGGGGAGCGGATCGCGCGCTGCACGCTTGAGCTAGGCGGCAAGTCGGCCGCGGTGATCCTTGACGACATGGACATCGCGACCGCTGCTAGGACGCTAGCCATGGCCGAGTGCCGTCTCTCCGGACAGGTCTGCTCTTCCCTGACCAGGGTCGTGGTCACCCGGCGCCGTCATGACGAGCTCGTTGACGCTCTGGCCGGCGCCTTCTCCCAGATTCGTGTAGGCGACCCGTTCGATGCGCAAACGCAGATGGGCCCGCTCGCGGTCAGTCGCCAACGGGACCGCGTCGAGGGCTACATCGCCAAAGGCATCGAGGAAGGGGCGACCCTGGCCGCCGGCGGCGGCCGCCCCAAGGACCTTGATCGAGGCTGGTATATCGAGCCGACCGTATTCGGAGATGTGGACAACTCCTCGACTATCGCGCAGGAGGAGATCTTCGGACCTGTCCTGAGCGTTATCCCGGCTGATGATGAGCGGCACTCCATAGCGATCGCCAATGACACCATCTTTGGTCTCAACGCGTCGGTATTCACTAACGACGTCGACCGAGCTCGTGCGGTCGCCGGGCAACTGCGGTCAGGTACCGTCGGCCACAACGCCTTCCGCTCCGACTTTAGCCTGGCCTTTGGCGGGTTCAAGCAATCTGGCATCGGGCGGGAGGGCGGCCGAGAGGGCCTGCTTCCCTTCCTCGAGATCAAGTCCGTGATCCTCGAGGGCCGTCCCACCGGATACTGAGAACGCCGAGCCCGCGTGCATGCACGCGTATCGCTGTCCCTGCAACAAGATCAAGCGGGAAACCGGCAAGACCGTGCTGCAGTCGGACGGTGAGCTTCGGTACACCTCTCGGCGATCGGGCCGAGGCTCCGCCAGGCTGGGCTTAAGCCCCTTGGGCTTGCCTTGATCGCTGGGATAGGGCGGATTCACCTGTCAGCGCTGGCGTCGCCCTGCGCAGCGCCAAGTAGTCGCACCATGGTGAGAGTGGCGAGTGCGGTGCTGTAGCTGGCTAGGTCATCTTCGTGGGAGCCTGCCTGGAGGGCCCGCGCGACAACGGCGAAGAGAGACACGTCCGGCCCAGTCAAGAGCCGGCCGTGGGCACGTATGGGTTGTACTTGTCCGGGACCTGGCCGGTCAGCGCCCAGCGGAGCAGGCTGCGGGCAGCCTCGCCCGCCGCGTCCTCGTCAGTGGGGGGCATCTCTGCATAGTCTTCGGACCCTCGCAGGATGCCTGCGATCAGCAGGTCGCATCGTGAGGGCGAGAAGCAACTCGTTCTTGTCATGGCCAACGCGTGCGCCTGCCTGGTGGAGCGCAAGCCAAGCTCGCCCTGGCCTTATCGGCCCCGCTCATCGCCTAGCTCCGCGCCCACCGCCGCCAGCAGGCCGCGGAGCGCCTCACGGCTGGGGCGCGGCCTGGCAAGGACTGGGATCTGGTCTTTCTGCACCCCAGACGGCGCGCCGGTCGACTCTCGCGATGACTGGGCAGACTGGCGGTCACTTATCCAGGAGGCCGGAATCCGGGACGTCGGCGTACATGACGCCCGCCACACGGCTGCGACCCTCCTGCTCGAGTAGGGCATCAGCATCCGCGTCGTCCAGCAGATCCTCGGCCACTCTCAGCTGAGCCAGACCGAGCGCTACACGCACGTCACGTCCGCGCTCAGCCAGCACGCCGCCGACCGCATGTCCGAAGCCTTGTGGGGCTAACCCGGCGGACCCAACTGCAACTACAACTGCAAACCAAAAACGATCATGATGTGCGCCGCACTCGGGAAAACTGCAGGTCAGGGGCATATTAACGGGTGCGCCGCCAGGGACTTGAACCCGAACCCGCGGATTAAGAGTCCGCTGCTCTTATATCAGATTAGGGCTCTCCATTTCGGTTAGTGCCATACAGTACGCGCCTCCGCCGGTCTGGCTGCCGCCTGATGCCGGGCTGTGCCGCCCCGTACCGCGTATCCAAGCAAACAACGAGCAAACATTGCCGTGATTACGACCATGTGCCGGTTGCCGGATCCCAGGAGTGCTCTGTGGCCATGCCGGTGATTGCGGGGTCGGCGAACGTCACGACAGCCGTTACGACATCGCTGAACTGGCCGGGAAGCCGGTCGTCGAGGCGTTGCTTGCGCCGCCATGCTTCCCAGCGTTGCTGGCCGATGCCGCCGTAATCAGCGAGCGCCCGGCCGAGCGGTACGAGTTGCGTCTCGCGGTGACGGGCTACCTCGCGGATGGACGTATTGAGCTCGGCGCCGTCGATCGCGTGATGCCTGGCGAGCATGTAGATGTCGGCGAAGTCCCGCCACCGGGTGCTGGTAGTACCCCGGCCGATGGCTGTCACGATCTTCTCGGCATGGACCATCGCCAGTGGGTATCCGCGCACGGCGATCCCGCCTCCCAGGATGCGGGGGAGACGCACGGCCCGGGGTGCGGGCGTGATCGGGTCGCCGACGCTGACATCGACGTGGAAGCTGGGCCGCGCGGTTGCCAGACTCGCACTCATGCTCACCCGCACGCCCTGATAGGGGTCCTCGTCACGGATCACCTCAGCCATCGCCGTCTCAGTATCGAAGACGACTCCGTCGTCCAGGCCGACAGCGGCAATCTCAGTGATCGCCGCCAGGATCACGGCAGGATCGTTGTCGAAGTCCTGCGCCTGAAAGTCGATGTCGCGGGTCGGGCGCCGTTCCCCGAAGACAGCTCGCAGCACGCCGCCCTTGAGCACGAGCCGGGCAGCGAACCTGGTTGCGGCGAGGCGGGCCAGGAATGCCTCCAGCACGTAGAGCTGCATCAGCTCATCGACCGGGCGGCGGTCCGCGCGTGCCTTCTTGCGCAGGTCGAGGTATGCGCGTCCCGCGAGGGTCGCGCGCGTCGGTGCGGTCACAGCAGGACCTCAAGTGCCTGGCGCAGAGCTGGCTCGGCGCGCGGCAGCTGCCGCGCGAGGTCGATCAGCTGCGCCGGGCTCCGTCCCGGCCGGGCGAGCCATCTCCGCAGCGCCTCCCACGCCATGTCGCTGCCCTCGCGATGACGCAGCCGGACGACATCCACGATGGACCGCTCCGCCGAATAGATACCCAGTGGCCGGCGGGCACCGACGTCCAGCAGGTTCCGGCCCAGCCCGAACGTGGCACGGTCGAACTGGTGCAGCCTGACCGGCGCCCTGAGCGCGGGCCGCGTGCTGCCGCGGGGAACCGCGATATCGATCGCCGCAGGGATCGCATCGATGAGCCCATGGCGCGCCAGCGCTGTCTCCAGGCACAGCGTCCCTCTCGAGACGCGCTCGGCGATCTCGACAAGGTCATCATCCGCCGGCGGCGCGTCAGCCCACCGGTACACTCCGCCGCCGAGCGCGATGATTTCCCCTGAGTCACGGAGCCGGTAAAGCCGCTTGTCGCCGACTCCAGCTGCGCTGGCGTCCCCGTAAGTGAACGTGTCCCCGAGGATTCTCCGAAGATCACGGACAGCTGCCATCATGGAAGGAAACTATACTCACATCATAGATATCTGTGTATGATTTTACTCACGACACATACGAGCGGATCACGGCCGGGAGGCGCTGGGAGCGCGGAGGCCTTGCAGGAGGAGCGGAGGTCTTGTTCCTCGTATCGTGCCTGGGCTGCCGGGTGGGGGATAACGCCACAGTCGTAGTGACAGGATCGCGATGTTGCGATCCTCGCCGTCGAAGCCGCGCGCAATGCTGAACATACTTGTGCTGATCGTCCGGTTCCAGAATGCGCTAGCAGCTGGGACCGACCCCGGACGTGTGCAGAGCGAGTTGCCTGCAGGCCGCCGAGATCATGGAGGTCTTCACTGACGCCGTAGCCGGTTATCGCAGCCGACTATCCCCAGAGGACGTCCATGCCGCGCTCGCTGCATGCTGCGGGCCAGCGGGCTCGCGGCCTGCCTTGACCGCGTCGGGTGGGCCGCTCTGCGACGAAGCGGGCCAGCGCCGAGCCGACACGGCAGCACGGCGCGGCGCGCCGCGAGCGATCGCACCTGGGCTGAAGCGGTAGCCCATCCAGCCATCCGGCGGCATCCGCCACTTCAGGAATGGCTCGCTGACGAATGGCGTGCTGGCCGGCTGCCAGCCGACGCAGGGTTCGCCGGCAGATCATCACCGACGCACTGTCAGTCCTCGCTGTCCTGCCTGATCCGGGCACCGGGCTGGCGCGGCTCGCCAGCCGCGTGCTGGGAGACGCGCATGCCCTCGATGAGGGCACAGTGCAGGCAGCCGTCCTGCGCGCCCTGAGCGGGCTCGCTGGCATGAAGCCCGGCGCGTCCGGCGCAGCGCACAGGCGCAAGCTATGGGAAGCGCGGGAGTCGCACCCGACACTGTCTCATCGACCGTCCTGGTGCTCAGTCTCATCCTTCCCGGCCGACGGCCAGCGGTCACCGCGCGCGCAGCCAAACGCCGAGGCAGGCCAGCCAGCAAGGCTCACACTCGGCCAGGTCAGCAACTACCTTGACGCTGAGCTGGTTTCCGGGCGCCCGTCCGCTCTCTGGCGTGTACGTTTGCGGAACCCCAGCGTCGCGGAGACCGCGGCGGACACTCTCGGACCCAGGTCCGGCCCGCTGATCTGCGCCGACGGCAGGCCAAGCGTCGCGGCCGGACTGCTGTTGCAAGAACTGCTCGGTGTCGGCTCCGGTGCTCCGCTACCACGGCGACTTCGACTGGGCAGGTCTCGCGATTGCCTCGTGACCGCAGTGGCACCACGGGCGTTCATGACAGACCTGCCGGGGGCTCCGCATGGAGCCGAGGCTGCGGTGCGGTTGCGCGACACGACGCTGCGCAGCTACCGGGCGCATAATTTAGGCCGGCTGCCTCGTGCCTGGAACGCGCCGACGTCGGCCCGCGCCCAAGCGGCAGCGCCAGGAGCCACACGATGAGACAACTTGCCAAGCCGTCGCGCGCAACGAGACGCTTGGCCATACCTCGGTCAAACCACCGGCCATACCAGCGCCGGCATGCAGGCACTGGAAACGGGGAAAGACCAGGTCAGGACGGGTGCGCCGCCAGGGACTTGAACCCCGAACCCGCGGATTAAGAGTCCGCTGCTCTGCCAATTGAGCTAGCGGCGCATGGGACTCCGTGATCCTAGCAGGATCGCGGAGAGGGCGCGAAACGCTCCTCTGCGTGCACAACAGGCACCGATTACTAGTCCCCCAGATAGCGGCCGACGAAGTCCGCTGTCCGTGCTGGCCTGCCCGTCCTGGCCTCCTGCCGGTCCGCCCAGCTCATCACCTGCAGGCCCGCGTTGACCCCGAGCCACCGCAGTGGCTCGGCCTCCCAGCGCGGCGAGCGGTGCCCGACCCAGGGCAGCCTGGTGATGCTGGAGTCGTTTCCAAGGACCAGGTCAGCCAGGGTACGCCCGGCCAGGTTGGTCGTCGCCACGCCGTCGCCCACGTAGCCGCCGGCCCAGCCGACTCCGGTCGAGCGGTCCAGGCCGACTGACGCGCACCAGTCCCGCGGCACGCCGATCGGGCCGCCCCAGGCATGCGTCACCTGCACGTCTGCCAGCGCCGGGAAGAGTTCCGCGAGCGTGCGGCGAAGCGCCGCGAACACGGCGGGCGCACGGTCAAACGAGGGCCGGATCGCCGAGCCGAGATGATAAGGAGCGCCCCTGCCGCCGAATGCGAAGCGCCCGTCGTCAGTGCGCTGCCCATAGATGATCAGGTGACGGAGATCCCCGAACGTGGGCCTGCCAGCAAGGCCGATCTGATCCCAGGCCGAGTCCGGCAGCGGTGCCGTCGCGATCATCAGCGAGTACACGGGCACGATCGCGCGCCGCTGGCCGGGCAGCTGCGGCGTGTAGCCCTCCGTCGCGCGGATCACGTACCTCGCGCGGACCATGCCCGACGGCGTGACCAGGCGGCCGGGCTCGATTCGCGTCACCGGGGTGCGCTCGAACACCTTGACCCCGCGGCGACGCACCGCCGCGGCCAGGCCGCGCACCAGCCTGGCCGGGTGGATGGCGGCGCAGTGCGGGGTGTACGTGCCGCCGAGCACGCCGGCGGCGCCCACGAGATCGCGTGCCTCGGCCGCGGTCAGCAGCTTCAGGTCGCCGGAGCCGAACCCGAACTTCCTGGCCTCGGCCACCTCCGCCGCCGCCCGGTCGAGCTGCGTGGCCGAACGGGCAAGCTGCACGGTCCCGCCCTTGGCCCAGTGGCAGTCGATGGCCTCTGCCGAAATGGCCGCCGCGACCTCGTCCACTGTCTCCTGCATCGCCCGCTGCATGGCGATCGCCGCGTCCCGTCCGGCCATCCGCTCCAGCTTGCCGAGGGACGCGGGAAACAGCGCCGAGCACCAGCCGCCGTTCCGCCCCGACGCGCCGAAGCCGGCGATCTCACGCTCGCAGACCGCGATCCGCAGGCCAGGCTCGGCGCGGGACAGGTAATAGGCCGTCCACAGCCCGGTGTATCCGGCCCCGGCGATGGCCACGTCGACATCGACGTCCCCGGTGAGCGGATTGGCGGCGGCGAGCGTGCCGGGCACCGTGTCGAGCCAGAAGGAGAGCTTCCTGTAGTCAGCGCTCGGGGACATGCGCTCCATCGTGGCAGTCCGCATCGCGGGGGTCCGCGGCGGGCGCCGGCCTGCCATGCCGCCGCAGCGCCCGCCATGCCCCGTAGCGCCGGCTCTCCGGGGCTCCGGGTCGGCGGGCAGGCCGGCCGTCGGGCATCCTGGTGGCATGCCCGGTCATGCGCTTGCCTCGGAGCCGCCACCAGCGCCTCGCAATCCGTTCGGCTCCTATCGGGTTTCCCTGGTCTGCCTGGGCAATATCTGCCGGTCACCGACGGCTGAGGTAGTGCTGCGCCAGGAGCTCGCGTCGGCCGGCCTGTCCGGCAAGGTCGAGGTGGACAGTTCGGGTACCGGGAACTGGCACCTGGGCGGGCCGATGGATCCAGGTGCGAGAGCGGAGCTGGCGGCCCGCGGGTACGACGGGTCGGGGCACCGTGCGCGGCAGTTCGACCGGTCCTGGTTCAGCAGCTACGACCTTGTGGTCGCGATGGACCGGCAGAATCTGGCTGACCTGCGCCGGATGGCACCGGACCGGGCGACCGCCAGGGACCGGATACGGCTGCTTAGGTCATTCGACCCGGCGACCGCCGGGGGCGCCGGGGAAGGCGCTGCTGGTGGCCCCGTCGGCACCGGCGCCGGCGGCGCGGGCGGCGATCCGTATGACGGCGAGGTCCCTGACCCGTACCACGGCAGCGCGGCTCAGTATGCGCTGGCATTCGACCTCGTGCGGGCTGCGGCCAGCGGGCTGGCTGCCCAGCTGGCGGCGCTCAT
>Ga0302326_10004021_pt1 | contig 34282 bp, 39 predicted proteins | sample Palsa_T0_3_FD_202264 | JGI IMG/M metagenome (GOLD analysis project Ga0302326, IMG submission 202264) | Peat permafrost microbial communities from Stordalen Mire near Abisko, Sweden - Palsa_T0_3 | ecosystem: Environmental > Terrestrial > Soil > Palsa > Peat permafrost | place: Sweden: Abisko...
ATCGAGTTCGCGGGCGGACGATCGAGCCACGCGATCGCGTATTCGCCCCGCATCTCGAGCTTCACCGGGCTCTCCTCCCAACCATCGTCGGGCCGCGCGTAGGGGAAGAAGCCCTGTCCCGACTTGACGCCGAGGCGTCCCTGCGCGACGAGCCGGCGCAGGATCGCCGGCGGCTCGAAGCTCTCGCCCCACTCCTCCGCAGCGCGCTCCAGCCGGGCGAGTACCTCGTCGAGACCAGTCTGGTCGGCGCGCGCGAACGGCGGCGGGATGATGCCGGCGCCGGCCATCATCCCGAGGTCGATGTCCTTGACGGCCGCGATGCCCTCCTCGAGCACGAGGCAGCTCTCGACCAGCGCCTTCAAGGTGAAGCGCTCGACGAGCTTCCCGGCGTCGAGCTCAGCCGCGGTGCTCATAGAACCCCTTCCCGGTCTTGGTGCCGAGATTCCCGGCGGCGACCAGCTCCCGCATCTGCTGGTGCACGAAGAAGCGGTCCCCGTACGCCTCCTCGAGATACTCGGCGACATGTAGGACGGTGTCGAGCCCGAGCAGGTCGGCCAGGAAGAACGGGCCCATCGGCGCCGCCTTGCTCTCCTGGACGAGCTTGTCCAGCTCTGGGATCGCAATCCCGGTCTCCTCCTGGACGCGCCACAGCTCGGAAACTGCCGAGTTAAGGATCCGGTTGACGACGAAGCCGGGCGCCTCGACGCAGCGGATCGGCATCTTCCTGATCGCGGTAGCGAAGTTGACCGCGTCCTGAACCGTCTGGGGCAGCGTCTCCTCGCCTTCGATCACCTCGATCAGCCGCATGACCGAAGCCGGGTAGAAGAAGTGGAAGCCGACCACCATGTGCGGGCGGCTCGTGGCCTCCCCCATCTCGGTCACGGACAGGGACGATGTGTTGGTGGCGAGGATTGCGTGACCGGGGGTCACCTCGTCGAGCTCGGAGAACACGGCCTGCTTGACCGCCATCCGCTCGGGCACGGCCTCGATCACGAAGTCGACGTCCCCGAACGCCGAGTAGTCGGTCGTTCCGGTGATCAGGCCGAGACGGCGTTCGAGCTCAGCCGGCTCCAGCTTGCCGGCGTCGACCGCGGCCTGCCAGACCGAGCGGGCCTTCTCGAGCCCTAGGTCAACGAATCTCTGCTCGACATCCTTGAGCACGACCGGGATCTCGGCGTTGGCGATCGTCTGCGCGATCTCGCCACCCATCGTGCCGGCGCCAATCACGGCCGCTTTGAAAACGAACATTGCTTTGGCTCAGTTTATTGGGCGGCCGGGGGCGGGGGTGGGTGGGTCGCGCCGGCGGCCAGGGCTTGCGTCGTTGGCGGTCTGGGCTCGTGTTTCGGTTCGATCAGCAAATGGCCGGCGGCGCGACCCGCCCGCCCCGCCCCTTCTCGCGCCATGGCCCCGCGCTTCGTGATGTCGCGTTTCTTCGCTTAGAGCGTTGTGTTGGTTGTTTCGGCTGCGCGATACTTGGGTGATGCCGCCGATTTCCCGTGGCTTTCGTGGTCGCAGGCGCCGGGATATCGATCCGGCGCGGGTGCCGCCCGGGCAGTATGTGGTCGAGGACTTTCCGGTGCTTTCGGCGGGACCGACGCCGCGGATGCCGCTGGGGGACTGGAGCTTCGCGATCGGGGGTGAGGTCGGCGCGGAGGCTTCTTGGCGGTGGGACGAGCTTCTGGCACTGCCCTCCGAGACCTTCACCGTCGACATCCACTGCGTGACGAAGTGGTCGAAGCTGGATACGAGCTGGACCGGCGTCTCGGTTGACACGCTGCTCGATGGCGTCGAGCCCGCCGCCGCGTACGTCACCGCTTGGTGCGACGGCGGCTACACGACGAACCTGCCGCTCGCGGACCTGACCGGCGGCCGCGCCTGGGTCGCCTACCGCTATGACGGCGCGCCGCTGCATCCCGAGCACGGCGGCCCGGCCCGGTTGCTGGTGCCCCATCTGTATTTCTGGAAGAGCGCGAAATGGGTCCGCGGCCTGAGGCTCACAGCTACCGACGAGCCCGGCTTCTGGGAAGCCGCGGGCTACCACAACCGGGGTGACCCGTGGACCGAGCAGCGCTATTGGAACGATTGACCGCGGGCCGCGCGCCGATCGTCTGGCGCACGGCGACGGTTCGGGAGATCGTGGCGGACACCGCACGCGCGAACACGATCGTCCTCGACGTTCCGGGCTGGCCCGGACACCTCGCCGGGCAGCACGTCGACCTGCGCCTGACCGCCGAGGATGGCTACCAGGCGGAGCGGTCCTACTCGATCGCCTCCGCGCCCGAAAGCTCTGGACTGTCCCTCACCGTGGAGCTGTTCGACGACGGCGAGGTCTCTCCGTACCTGGTCGAGGAGCTGCGCGCCGGGGACCAGTTCGAGCTCCGCGGCCCGATCGGCGGCTATTTCACCTGGCGGGTCGAGGACGGTGGCCCGCTGCTGCTCCTCGCGGGAGGTTCGGGCCTGGTCCCCCTGATGTCGATGCTGCGCCACCACGCAGCCGTGGAGAGCACCGTACCGGCGCGGCTGCTTGTCTCGGCGCGCGGCCTCGACAACGTGCTCTACCGCGACGAGCTGGCCGCGCTCGACGGGAGCGGCGGCATCGACGTGAGCTACACGCTGACCCGCGAGCAGCCGACCGGTTGGGCCGGATTCGGGCGGCGCGTCGACGCCGACATGCTCACCGCGGTCGGACCGAGCCCGTCAGCTCAGCCAAGGATCTACGTCTGCGGCCCCACAGCGTTCGTCGAGCACGTCGCCGACTTGCTGGTCGAGCTCGGCCACGCGCCAGGCACGATCCGCGCCGAGCGCTTCGGACCAACCGGTGAATAACATCGACGACGAGGCTCGCTGGCTCGACGGCAACGCGATCGCCGGGTTACTGAGCGACGTCTTCGGCACCGATCTCACCGCCACCGAGCGAGGCTGCCAATCCTGCGGCGCGGTCACTTGCATAGGCGCCCACCGCGTCTACCGCGGCGCGGGAACCGTCGTCCGCTGCCCCGTCTGCGGCGACCTCGCGCTGCGCGTAACCAGCATGCCCGACCGCTACGTGGTCATCCTCGCCGGGACCTGGGCGCTCGAGATGCCGCGGGGCTAGCCCGAACGCCCTCCGCTCAGCGCGCCCTACGCCGGCGCGACCTTGTAACCCGGTCAGCGCCCGCGAACATGACCCGCGGCCAGCCGCCCGACCTCGAAGGCCGCCGTTCCGGACGTCACGACGGGGTCCTGCGCGGCGAACTCGCGCAGCGCCCGCTCGTCGTCCGTCTCGAGCACCGCGAGGCCGTACGAGTCCTCGTCGGTAAGGACCGGCCCGAACACGACCAGGTCGCCACGCTCGAGGTACGGGCGCCAGTGGGCAGCGTGACTGTTCATGATCACCCGCTCCGACTCGGTCAGGGTCTGGGCAAAGTTCGGGCGCGGAGCAATCAGGCGCAGGACGAACGTGGCCACGCGGCGGACTCTACGCCGACTGACGACGCCGATGCGCAATCAGCCTGGGACCGGAATCGGCTCAGCCGGCGCAGCGCGCGAGAGGCGCCGGAAAGGGTCGGCGCTGGATAGGCGTGGAGGAAGGGCGGAGACCATGCCGAACACGCGAACGCGGCAGCGAACGTGTTGCAGGGTCCGGGCGCAGCAACGGCTCGCCGTCCGATAATGCCGAAACCGACCGTCTGTAAGAGACCTCGCCGAGCGTGCTCGGCGTCCCTGAGCCGAAAGGACACGAATGCCACTCGCCGCTTCTACTTACACCTTCGGAGATGGGCTGCTCACAGTCCTCGAGATCGCTTTCCTGTTTCTTTGGATTTGGATCGCGATCGGCGTGGTCTTCGACATCTTCCGCAGCCACGACCTCTCCAATTGGGCCAAGGCTCTGTGGGTGCTCTTCATCTTCGTCTTTCCGCTGATCGGCGTGGTCGGCTACCTGATCGTGCGCGGGCACACGCTGCACGAGCACCAGGCGCAAGACCGCGCGCAGTACGAAGCGTTCCGCCAGTTCACGCGAGGGCCGAGCTCAGGTGGCACCGCGGACGACCTCCACAGGCTCGCCGACCTCAAGGATCGCGGAGTGCTGACCGACGAGGAGTTCGAACGAGCGAAGGCCAAGGTTCTCGGGTAGGAATTGAAACTGCGCCGGGACAACAGGGGCACGAAGGACGCCTTCGCGTACGGCATCGGCCCAACCAGAGCGCAGTCGACCGATGCTACGATCCGGCAGGTCAGTGGAGGGGTTCTGCCCTGGCGCGCGCGGCCGTCATCTCTGGGGCTGAGAGCTCGGACCGTTGTCAAGAAGCGCCGGCCGAGCGAAGACTGTCTTCGTTAGGTACACGGCCTCGGACGAACGGTCACGACGCGGCCGCTCTCCCTGCCAGACCGCCGATTTACCTTCCGCGGACACCGAGCGCGCTCCCAACCCGACCGGCATCCTAAAGCGCTCGGGTATGCCGCGACAGCACGAAGCCCGTCTCGGCGCCGAGTGTTCACCGCACGCCGTCGACGCGCCGCCCCTCCTCCAGGTAAAGACAGCGCTTGGCGCCCGCCGCTCTGCGCACACGCCGCCGCAGCGGCCCGCTCAGCAGCGTCAGCGCCTCGTCGAGCCCGACCAGGCGATGCTCGAGGATCTCTGCTTCCTGAAGCCTGATCGCACTTAGCGCCTCGTCCGTGAAGGCGCCGCAGTCGAACAGGAAGCGCACGCCTCCGGGCCGGTCCCGGCGCGAGCGCCGGAAGTCGACGCAGACGAGCCGTCCGCGCTCCACGTGGAGGCCGCACTCCTCGAGCGTCTCGCGCCGGCAGGCTTCCCATGGCGATTCGCCGTCAGCCTCGATCTGGCCGCCGGGGATCGTCCAGCGCGGCTTATAGCTCGGCCTGAGGATCAGCAGCCGCCCCGACTCGTCGTAGATCAGCGCCCCGGCCGAGGCCGCGATCATCGGCACTGCATAGCCGGCCGCCCCGGTCACGTCTACGCGGGCGTCCCCGCGCGGGCCAGCTCGGCGCCGAAGCGCGCCAGCGTCGCGCGCAGCGAGCTCGCGACCGCGCGCCGGATGAAGAGGACATCGAGGACGGGGGTGACGATCGATCGCTGCTTGAGCTCGTACTCGAGCGCCAGCTCGACGCGGACGCCATCGGCGAGCTGATCGAACGCGATGCTCTGGCGTCCACGGACCGAGGCGTCCTCGACCTCGAGCGTCTGGCCCGCGTGCGGCTCGTAGCGGACGACGAGCTCGAGCACGCGCCCGCGGCCTGCCGGGTTCGATTCCCACGTGACCGCGGCGCCCGCGCTGGGCCAGTCGCCCTCGATCTCGGTGACCTGCGCGAGGCCGTCGACCCACGCCGGCCACCGATCGGTGTCGTACCACAGCGCCTCCGCTTCTGGGACCGAGGCCGCGAACGACTCGACCGCGCTCGCCCGGCCCATCAGCGCTCGAGCAGCTCTGCGCGGATGACCTCGACGCTGGCGGCGACAGCGTCGAGATGGGGGCCCAGCGCACTCGCCAGGCGCCGCCGCTCCTCCTCCCCAGGCGGCGTGATCCGGTAGTACCGCCGGCCCCGTCCGCCCGGGAGCTCCCAGTCACCCGCGACCAGGCCCCGCGCCTCGAGCGAGCGCAGGAGCGGGTACATCGTGTTCGGGTTGACCGCGACGGTGCCGGCGGTGAGCCAGGCGATGCGGTCTATGAGCTGGTTCCCGTAGCACGGCTCGCGCGCGACGTAATGGAGCACCATCAGGGGCAGCAGCCCGGCGCGGCGCATGTCGCCGAGGAGCGGATCGGCAGTGCCAGGCCCGTCGACGGCGCCGGGCTCGAGCCGCGCGGGCTCGATCGGGGCCGGCTCCACCGCCTCGCCCAGGCGGCCCGTGTGCGTCTGGGACTCCATGCAGGCGCGATTATGGCTCGCGCGGCGGACCCAGGAGTAATACGCTGCTCGTTAGACGCTGATGTCAGATTCGCTTCCCGAGGAGATCCGGCCGTATACGAACATCTCCCCGAAGGCATACGAGCACCCCGCCGACCGCGCCGCCACCGCCGCGCTGAAGTCGATCCCGATGCTCGACACCGTCGTGCGCAAGCTGATCGAGTGGCGCTACGAGCGCGCCACGCGGCAGATGCACCTCAGCAATTCGGTCCGCGTGGGCGAGCGTCAGCTTCCCGAGCTGTGGTCTCATCAGGTCGCCGTCTGCCAGATCCTCGACATGCCGCGCACCTACGACCTGTACGTGACTGCCTCGATCGGTGCCAACGCAATGGCGATCGGCTCGCAGAATCCGATCGTGGTGGCGGGGACGCCGCTGCTCGGCCGGCTCGGGCCGGGCGAGACGCGCTCGCTCCTGGCCCACGAGGTCGGCCACATCCTGTCGGATCACATGCTCTACACGACGGCGCTCGACATCCTGCTCAGCGCCGGTGGTGGCGTCCCGTTCCCGCTCGCGATTCCCGCCTTGGCGGTCAAGACCGTGCTGCTCGAGTGGTACCGCGCCGCCGAGCTCAGCTGCGATCGCGCCGAGACGCTGGTCGTCCGCGATCCGCGCATCAGCTGCCGCTCGCTGATGGTCCTGGCCGGCGGCATGAAGTCCGACGAGCTCGATCTCGACGCCTTCCTCGCCCAGGCACGGGAGTACGAGGACTGGGACGACCCCAGCGACCGGGTGCGGCGGTTCTTCTACGAGATCAACGCGACCCACCCCTATGCCGTCAGGCGCGTCTCGGAGATCATGCGGTGGGTCCAGAGCGGCGAGTACGACCGGATCGTCCGCGGCGACTACATCAAGCGCGGCGAGGAGCCACCGGTCCGCCAGGAGGCTGGGGACGCGTTCGAGTTCTACGCCGAGCGCTTCCGCTCGATCTTCCGCGACATCGGCGAGAACGTCACCAAGCTCGGCGCTCAGGTGGGCGGGGCGGCGGAGCAGATGGCGGAATGGCTGCGCGGGCGCGGCGGCGGCTCAGGGCCCCCGCCGGAGGATGACGGCTCGTAGCCTCGGGAGTCCGGGTCGCCGAGCGGACATCGGCGGACGGCTACCCTTCTGGTCGTGAGCGAGAGCACGACGAAGGTCGCCCCGCGCGCCGCCGACCGCGCGGCAACGGCGCCGCCCCCGGCGATCGTCGTCAGAGGACTCGAGAAGTCCTACGGCGAGGTGCACGCCGTGCGGGGCGTCGACTTCGAGGTTCAGGCGGGCGAGGTGTTCGGCTTCCTCGGCCCCAACGGCGCGGGCAAGACGACGACGATCAACATGTGCTGCACGCTGACGAGGCCTTCGGGCGGCACCGCGACCGTGGCCGGCCACGATGTCGTCCGTGAGCGCGACGAAGTCCGGCGCAACATCGGCCTGGTGTTCCAGGACCCCACGCTCGACGGCTACCTGACCGCCGAGCAGAACCTGCGCCTCCACGCGGAGCTCTACGGTGTCCAATCGGATCTGGTACCGGCCCGCATCAAGCAGGTACTCGACATGGTCGGCCTATGGGAACGCAAGGATTCGGTGGTACACAACTTCTCCGGCGGGATGCGCCGCCGCCTCGAGATCGCACGCGGATTCCTGCACTCCCCCCGGGTGCTGTTCCTCGACGAGCCGACGATCGGACTCGATCCGCAGACACGGCGGTCGATCTGGACCTATATCCGCGAGCTCAGGGAGGCAGAGGAGATCACGATCTTCCTCACCACCCACTACATGGACGAGGCCGAGTGGTGCGACAGGATCGCGATCATGGATCATGGGCAGATCGTCGCGCTCGACTCACCCGAGGCGCTCAAGGCGACGGTCGGCGCCGATACGATCCGGATCCACACCGTCGACGACGCAGCGGCAATCGTCGCGCTCGCCGAGCATTTCGGGCTCGAGGCCACGGTGTCCGAAGGAGCCGTCGCGTTCCGAGTACCGAAGGGCGAGCAGTTCGTACCCCGCCTGTTCGCGGAGCTCGGGGTTCCGATCCGTGGCGTCACCGTCTCCCGGCCGACACTGGACGACGTGTTCATGTCCTACACCGGGACGACGATCCGCGATGCCGAGGAGGACGGCGGCAAGGCGACCAACCGCGCGATCATGCAGATGATGTCCGGAGGCAGGCGATGAGCACCACCACTGACCGCACACAGGCGCCCGACGCGCCGCCGCCCGAGCGGCCCGTTCGCGTCGTCAGGGTCCAAGTCCCCAACCGCACCCTCGCCTCGGAGCTGCGCGCGATCAGGATCGTGTGGAAGCGTGAGCTGATCCGCTTTCGCAGCGACCGGCTGCGGATCGTCACCGCGCTGATCCAGCCGCTGCTGTTCCTCTTCATCCTCGGGTCGGGGCTGCAGCAGCTCTCGAGCTCCAGCACGCACGGCGTCAACCTCAAGACTTTCATCTACCCGGGGATCCTCTGCATCTCGGTGATGTTCACGGCGATGTTCTCGGCCGCCTCGATCGTCTGGGACCGCGAGTTCGGCTTCCTCCGCGAGATGATGGTCGCGCCGATCCGCCGCAGCTCGATCGTCATCGGCAAGGTCCTCGGCGGCGCGACCGTCGCAAGCCTCCAGGGCGCGATCATCATCTGCCTGGCCGGGTTGGTCCACGTCCCGTACGACCCGGTGCTGATCCTGGAGGTGCTCGCGCTTCAGCTTCTGCTCGCGTTCGCGATCACCGCCTTCGGCGTCATGGTCGCGGCCCGGATCAAGCAGATGCAGGCGTTCATGGGCGTCATGCAGATGGTCGTGATGCCGATGTTCTTCATCTCCGGCGCGCTGTTCCCCGTCTCAGGCCTCCCTGGCTGGCTGGCCGTACTCAATCGCCTCGACCCCCTCACCTATGCGGTCGACCCGATGCGAAAGCTGATCTTCGACCACATCCACACGGGTCCCGTCGCCCAAAGGGTGCTCGACCCCGGTGTGACCTGGTTCGGATGGCACGTTCCCGGCCTGCTCGAGGCGGCGGTGATCCTGTTGCTCGGCCTCGTGATGCTGGCGGTCGCGATCTGGGAGTTCAGCACGACCGACTGAGAGCCCCGGCGACCGCTGTTTCCGTTTATGACAATTGTCACGACTTCGTGCGGGGAAGCGCGACTATCGTCTCCATCAGATGGAGTCAGTGCTCGTAATCGTCGCTCATCACCGGAGGGGGCTCTCGGTCGGGGCGAGACGGCAGGCGCGCACCAACGGACTCATCTGGGGGCAACTCCCGCAGGGTCAAGAAGTCAAGCACGGGGCCGGGACCGGCCAGCTTGACCGATAGGCACGGCAGATGATCCCAGGCGGTGGGGGGGTGCGCCGCCTGGGATCGCCCGTCGTCGTAGGCGAGCTCGCGCGACCGTGCGGTCGCGTGCCGGCTCAGACGGTGGCGGTTGCCGGCTCGTCGACGCGGCGCGGGAGCAGCGTCTCGCGTGCGATCACGAGGCGCTGGATCTGCGCCGTGCCTTCGTAGAGCTGGAGGATCTTCGCGTCCCGCATCAGCTTCTCGACCGGGTATTCCTTGATGAAGCCGTAACCGCCGTAGACCTGAACGGCATCGGTCGTGACCTCCATCGCGGAGTCCGCGGCGAAGCGCTTGGCGTGGGAGGACTCGAGCGTGTTGCGCTTGCCCTGATCGAGCAGGACCGCCGAGTTCCAGGTCGCCAGGCGGGACATGTGCACCTTCGTCGCCATGTCGGCGATCATGAACTGGATCGCCTGGTGCATCGCGATCGGAACGCCGAACTGGACGCGCTCCTTGGAGTACGCGATCGCGAACTCCATCGCCGCGCGGGCGACGCCGGTGGCCATTGCGGCGACGCCCGGACGGGTCCGGTCGAGCGTCATCATCGCGATCTTGAATCCCTTGTTCTCCTCGCCGACGAGATGGTTTAGCGGGATCTCGATGTCGTTGAAGGAGACGGTGGCGGTATTCGACGCCCGCTGGCCCATCTTGTCTTCCTTCTTGTCGACGACGACTCCGGCGTCCCGGGGAACGATGAAGCAGGAGATGCCGCGGTGGCCGGCCTCCTTGTCGGTCTTGGCGTAGACCGTGTACCAGTTGGCGTAGCTGCCGTTGGTGATGAAGCACTTCGAGCCGTTGATGATCCACTTGTCGCCCTTGCGGACAGCATTTGTCTTCATCCCCGACACGTCGGATCCGGCGTCCGGCTCGGTGAGGCAGAACGACGCGAGCACGGGCGCTTCGCTGAGGCGTCCGAGGTACTCCTTCTTCAGCTCCTCAGACCCTGCCAGCGCCAGCGGGGCGCTGGCGAGCCCGTTACACGTGAGCGAGGTGCCGATCCCGGAGCAGCCCCAGGCGATCTCCTCCTCGATGATCGCTCCGTCGAGGTAGCTGAGGCCCGGGCCGCCGTACGCCTCGGCTAGGTGGCCGTTCATCAGCCCGAGCTCCCAGGCCTTATCGATGATGCCCTGGGGCCACGTGCCCTCTTTGTCGTACTCCCAGGCGACCGGCCTGATCTCCTTCTGGGCGAAGTCGTGCGCGAGCTCCCGCATGCTCTTCTGCTCGTCGCTGAGCGTGAAATCGACCACGGTTGATGGCTCCTTGAAGAGGGGTTCTGGCTACCTCGCCGGGGCCGCTCCGGCCCCGCCTGAGACGGGCGAGCCGACCCTGCACAAAGGTAGATTGACTAGTCAGTCAACGTTCTCTCCAAAGGGTACCCGATCGCGCCAGGTCCGCAACCATTCTCCAGGCGCGGCGTGGGCGATCAGCGCGGATGTGCCACCGGGAGGACCCGAGCCGATCGGTGCAAGACTTAGGCGATGAACGGCATCCAGGCCTCGTTCGGACCAGTGCTCTGGATCGTCACCGGGTGCAGCTTCGTGGTCGCGTGCTGGTGGCTCCTGAGCAGCGGCAAGCAGTGGAAGGACTACGGCCGCAGCCACCTCGTGATGGACCGCGACGCGCCGCCGCGGCCAGGTGACGGCGCGAGCGGGTCGCCGGCGGCGACTCGGGAGCGGGACGACGAGATCCGGGAGCTCCTCGAGGCGCGCAACGCGCGGCGGGCGCGGCGCGGCGAAGCACCGGTGGACGTTGAGGCCGAGCTCCGGCGATTGACCGCGCCGCTGATCGATAGCGACATTCGCGCCGAGATCCGCGATCTGGTGATCGCCCGCAACTACCGCCGGGCGCGTGCGGGCAAGCCGGCGCTCGATGTCGAGGCGGAGATCGAGCGCGAGATCGCGCAACTTAGCGACCGAGGATGAGCGGCTCCGTTAAGCTGCTTCTCAGATGGTCGATCCACGCCGCCTCGAGCCCGACGAGCTCCTGATCCGCCCCGGGACGTACTTCAATCCCCAGACGGAGATCCTGATCGTCGTCGATGACTCCCCCGAGGTCGATGCGGAGATCTTCAACATGGAGGAGCTCGAGGGCGCGGACTGGGTCCTGATCTCCGACGAGGTGCCCGTCGACGAGCATCAGCGCGACGAGCTGCTCGAAGCGTTTCAGATCCGCTATCACCCCGGCGCGATGTCCGAGACCAGCGATGACGAAGAGGAGCCCGAGGAAGACGAACTCGAGGAGGACCAGCAGGAGGTCGGCCGCGAGTAGCGCGCCGTCGCGGTAGGGGCGGGATCGTCCCACCGCTGCAAGATCCTCGTCATCCGCGACCGTGAAACTGCGTCGCGCGTAGCATTGGCTGAGTGCGTAGGCGCCTCTTCGGCCCACTCGTCGTGGTCGCCTGCACCGTCGGCATGCTCGGCGGCGCATCGACCGCCGGCGCAGCTCCAGTGCTCGTGCTCGGCCGCGGCGGCCACGTCGTCGTGCGCGAGAATCCGTTCCTGCCGGCGGCGGCGATGACACCGGCGCCCGCGCCGATGCCGGTGAATGCCCGCGAGAGCGTGCTGCGGCTGACCCGCGCCACCAAGCGTAAGGGCCGACCGCAAGTCACGATCGGCTCGACGCTCACCAAGCTCTACCACCGGGGTGAGATCGGCGGCTCCGAGTACCGCAGCGACCGCGCGATCGCCGAGGAGGCGATCCGGACAGCGGCCCGCCTCAGGGGTACGCGCGCGGTCGAGCTCTACAGCGTTCTCACCAACCTGCACGACATCGCCGTCGCCGGCGAGATGACGCCATCGCGGCTGCCGGCGCTGTTCCTGACGCTGGCCGACAACCGACAGTGGTGGTCGTCCGGTCCCCTGCTGGCGTCGGGTCAGCGGGTCCAGTTCGCCGGCTCGGAGCTCGTCTGGGAGTACTACCCCGGCCAGGGCATCGAGCTCCAGGAGCTCGGGAGCTTCGGCGAGGCCGATGGGCTCTTCACCGCCGGCCCGGCCGACTATCCGAAGCTCGAGCAGCTGATGTCGGAGCTGATCCCGCTGGCCGTCGATCGCGCCGGAGGCCTCGCCTGGGAGTACTACTTCAACTTCGACGGCGGCCGCCCGCCGTGGGTCAGCGCGATGGCGCAGGGAACAGCGCTCGAAGCCCTCACGCGCTCGTACGAGGCGCTCCGGGACCCCTCCTACCTGGCGATCGCGGCTCGGGCGCTGCCGCTCTTCTCCGCGGCGCCACCGGCCGGCGTGAAAACCACTACGCCGCTCGGCACGCGCTACCTCCAGTACTCCTTCGCCCCCCACGTCTCGATCATCAATGCGTTCCTCCAGACGCTGATCGGCCTCTACGACTACGCCCTCGTGAGCGGCAGCACCGTGGCACACGAGCTGTTCGATGCCGGCAACGCCGAGGCCATGGCCGAGGTCCCGCACTACAACACCGGCGCGTGGTCGCTCTATCAGCCCGGCATCGAGGACACCCTCAGCTACCACGTTCTGGTCACCGGATTCCTTCAGGCGCTCTGCTCACGGACCGACGCGAGCGTGTACTGCACCACCGCGCAGGATTTCCAGCAGGACCTGACGACGCCCCCGGCGCTGACGCTGAACACCCATCACGCGCGCGCCGGCGTCCCCGCCTACGTTCACTTCCGGCTCTCGAAGGAGTCGCACGTCGGAATCGTCGTTGCCTTGAACGGGACGACGGTCTTCCTCACGAGCGCGGAGCTCGGCTACGGCAGCGACGCGTTCGCGATCCCGGCGCCCCGCAAGGCGGGCACCTACACGGTACGACTCGCCGCGACGGACCTCGCGGGCAACTTCAACCGCATCACCGGGACGCTCGACGTCTCCCCCGCCCCGAAGCGGCGGTAGCGCGGCCCGGCAGCGAGCCGCCGCTTCCGATAGCGCCCTCGTAGACTCGCCTACCTCATGAGGCCGCGCACGATCCTCTACACCGGCAAAGGCGGCGTCGGCAAGACGTCGGTCGCGGCGTGCACAGCGCGGTGCACCGCGCGCGACGGCCTGCGCACGCTCGTCCTCTCCACCGACCCGGCCCACAGCCTGTCCGAGTCGCTCGAGACCGAGCTCGGCCCGGACCCTGTCGAAGTCGGCGAGCGACTCTGGGGCCAGGAGGTCAAGGCCCAGGACGAGATGGAGCGCCACTGGTCGGGGGTGCAGGACTGGCTCGGCGAGCTGCTGGTGGAGCGCGGGGTCGACCGCATCTCCGCCGAGGAGCTGAGCGTTCCGCCCGGGATGGACGAGCTGTTCTCGCTGCTGCGGCTCCAGGCTCACCACAAATCCGGCGACTGGGACGTGATCATTGTCGACTGCGCGCCGACCGGCGAGACGCTGCGCCTGTTGTCATTCCCGGACATCGCGCGGTGGTGGATCGAGAAGGTCTTCCCGAAGGAGCGTCAGATCCTTGCCGCTGCCCGGCCGATCGCGCGGTCACTGCTCGACATCCCGCTCCCGACCGAGAACGTGTTCGCCGATATCCGGCGACTCTCGGACAACCTGATCGCGATGAACGAGATCCTCCGCGACCGCGAGCGGTGCACGATCCGCCTGGTGATGAACCCCGACAAGATGGTCATCGGTGAGGCGATGCGAACGTTCACCTACCTGAATCTGTACGGCTACCTGACCGACGCCGTGATCGTCAACCGCGTGTTCCCGCCACAGGTCGGCGGCTACTTCGAACGCTGGCGGACCCTTCAGGAGGAGCATCTCGAGCTCGTGCAGTCGGCGTTCGCGCCGGTGCCGGTGCTGCGGGCGCCATACTTCGAGCAGGAGGTGACGGGGGCGGAGATGCTCGATCGGCTCGGCAGCGCGCTGTTCGATCAGCACGATCCGGGGGCGGTCCTCTACGACGCGATCACTCAGGAGCTCTCCATCTCCGAGACGGGCGCGCGGCTCCGCCTGGCGCTGCCGTTCGCTCGCAAGGGAGAAGTGACGCTGAAGAAGATCGGACTCGAGCTGATCGTCCGGGTCGATGGGCAGAAGCGAACGATCATCCTCCCCCCCGCCCTGGCCGCCTTCCGTCCTTGTGACGCCACCTTCGAGGCGGGCGCGCTCGAGGTCATCTTCGACGGCGCCGGGCGGGCATCGACGCCCGCCGGCCGCTGAGAGACTCGATGGCGGGCGACCCTTCTGATCCACGGCCTTCCGACGACCCGGTGCCGGAGGATGCCCACCGCAGGCCCGCCGAGCCCCCTGAGGACGCCCTGCGGCGGCTCGAAGAGAGGCTCGACCGGGCGTCGGGGGCCGCCGAGCGCCTGATCGCCGAAGCGGCCGCCGAATCCGCGGCTCGTGCGGCGAGCGCATTCCGGCGACCACCGCCGGCCGGCTGGCAGACGCCGGCGACCGGGGAGGCACCCGGGCCCGACCGCGGCGCCGACATGGAGCTGCTGATGCAGCTCGTGGACTCGCTCCGCGAGCTGGTTCCACCGGATTTGCAACGGCGCCTCGCGGAGGCGCTCAGAGAGCTGCTACTGGCCATCCGGGCCTTGATCAACTGGTATCTGGAGCGTCTCGAGCGCCAACGCGACGAGCCCGCCGAGGTGCAGGACATCCCGATCAGCTGGGAGTGACGGCGGGGCCCGCACGCTCGAGTCCGGAGCCCCCGCGCGTACAATCGACGCGTGGCCCGCAGCTGGATCCTCACCGGGTCGCCCGAGAGTCACGCGGCGACAGCGGCCAACGCATACGACGTCATCGGGCTCCCTGATCGCGGCCGCGGTCACGCGCCTTCAGGCCTCGGGGGGCGCGGATGAGCACTCACGGCACGGCCGAGGGCGCGGCGAGGCGCGCCGGCTCGGGGATCGCGCGCGCGGTGCGTGCGTGGCGCGGCCTGGCGGCCGACCGGCGGCTGGCGGCGGCCGCTGCGCTCGGGCTGTGGCTGACGTTGTTCCTTCCTTGGTACCAGGAGACGGGCTTTGCGCCGAGCGGCACGAATCTTCGCGCGGCGGCAGCATCGCTGACCGGATGGCACGCGTTCTCGTGGGTGGAAGCCGCCGTGTTGCTCGTGGCGATCGCCGTCCTGGCACTGCTGTTCATGCGCGCCGAGGGACGGGCGTTCCACCTTCCTGGCGGCGACGGGTTCATCGTGATGGTTGCCGGCGGCTGGACCTGCCTGCTCCTGATCTGGCGGATCTTCGACAAGCAGGGCGCGACGACCCAGCGGCAGTTCGGTACCACCTTCGGGGTCAAATGGGGCATCTTCACTGCGCTGGGCGTCGCCGCCCTACTCACCTACGCCGGCGCCCGGATCCGCGCCGCTCACCAGCCGGAGCCGCTACTCCCGGGCGAGGAGCCGGGCGCGGGCGGCGCGAGCGACCAGCCTTGGGGCGATGCGCCGCCGGCTCGCCACACCCGGCGGGCAGTGGCCGCGGGCGCGACTACCGCGGCCACGCGCCGGCCGGCAGCAGTACCGGCCTCGGCCGCGAATGAGCGCAAAGCCAAGCGAGCCAGGTCGGACCGCGCGGGCTGGGCGGAACCCGTGACCTGGGAGGAGCCGACCCCGCTCCCAGAGCCGCTCGAGCCGAGCGACGACAGCACGAGCGGTGAGGAATCGGGCCACACCCAGCTCCGAATCCCGCTCGACGACTAACCGTCAGACCGACTCGGCGCCGTCACCCACCCGATTGCGCCAGCCCGCCCCAGACGAACGAGACGTACCCGCTCACGCCGGCGATGATCAGCAGTCCGAGCAGGATCAGCGGCCGAGACTTGACCATGTGGCCGAAGGCCGCGAGCACGAAGCCGAAGGCCACGGCGAGCGCTGGGCCGAGCGGAGAGGAGTTCTGGGCTGCCAGCGCGCTGAACACGCGCGTGAGCATCCCAGAACCGCGGCCTGGTGCGCGCCGCGTCCCGGACGCCCCCGGGCGCGACCGGCAACGAGCAGTCACTTATCCTGCTCGCAGTGCCGATTTCGCCATCATCCGTGGAGGAGGTCGCCGACGGGCTGCGCGCGGCCGGCTACCTGCCGGGCGGCACGACAGCGCTGGTGGCGTATCTGGCTACCAAGCTCGACAAGCCGGTGCTCGTCGAGGGTCCGGCGGGCGTCGGCAAGACGGAGCTCGCGAAAGCGCTCGCGCGTTACCTGGGCCGCAGGCTCGTGCGCTTACAGTGCTACGAGGGCCTCGACGAGGCCAAGGCGATGTACGAGTGGAACTATCGCAAGCAGCTGCTGCGAATCCAGACGGAGGCCGACGCCACCGGCTGGCAGGACGTGCAGGACGACATTTTCGGCGAGGAGTTCCTGCTCCAGCGGCCGCTGATGACCGCGATCGCCTCCGAGACGCCGGTCGTGCTGCTGATCGACGAGATCGACAAGACAGACCAGGAGTTCGAGGCGATGCTGCTCGAGCTGCTGTCGGACTTCCAGATATCGATTCCGGAGCTCGGCCTGATCGAGGCGCGCACTCAGCCTGTCGTCCTGCTGACCTCCAACAACACGCGCGAGCTCACAGAGGCGCTGAAGCGGCGCTGCCTGTACCTGTGGCTTGACTACCCGGACCTCGCCCACGAGCTCGAGATCGTCCGCCTGCATTCGCCCGAGCTCGACGAGGCGCTCGCGCGAAAGCTCGTCGAGGTCGTCCACCAGGTCCGGGAGCTCGATCTGAAGAAGCCCCCGTCGATCGCCGAGTCGATCGACTGGGCGCGCGCATTGCTGCTGCTCGGCGCGCGCGACATCGACAGCGCCACGTTCGCCGAGACGATGAGCGTGATCGTCAAGCACCGCACCGACCTCGACACGGTCGCGGCGCGGGTCGGCGTCCTGCTCGCGAAGCCGTCCGATGCCAGCCGGCCCGCCGCATAACGCGCTCCAGGTCGGGATTCCCGAGCGCGAGCCGGGCGGCTTCGACGGCCAGCTACTCGCGTTCGCCGAGGATCTCAGGTCCGAGGGGATGGCGCTCGGGACCTCGGAGCTGCTCGACGCGTTCGCGGCGCTCGACCACGTCTCCTGGACCGAGCGCACACCTTTCAAGGAGGCGCTCGCCGCCACGCTCGCCAAGTCGCCCGAGGACCGGCGGGTGTTCGAGCTCGTGTTCGAGCGCTTCTTCTTCCGTGCTGCCGAGGCCGAGGCGGCCCGCAAGGAGATCGGCGAGGGCCCGACGATCCACGGCGGCGACCAGATCGACCTCGAGGCGCTTCGCCGGCAGATAGCCGCCGCGCTCAGGGACGGTGCCGACGGCGCGATGCGCGACCTCGCACGCCTCGCGATCGCGGCGTTCGCGCGCGGTGAGGGGTCGGGAGTGGTCGGCGTCGACGTGCAGCGCATCCGCCGCGCGCTCGGGCTCAGGACGGAGCCGCAGCCCGACCTCCCCGACGGCGACCCGCGTCGCGACGGACTCCCCCGCGAACAGATCCGCAGTTTCGAAGCCCATCTGCGGCGCGAGCTCGAGCGTCACGCAATCGAACGCACCCGCTCGCTCCCGCCCAAGCGGCCGCTGAACGAGCTCGACCGCGCGCTGCCCACGGGGCCGGTTCAGGATCTTGCCGCGGTGCACCGCGTCGTCGCCCAGCTCAAGCGCCGGCTGGCGACGCAGGGCCACGAGCTCCGCGGCCTCAAGCGCCACGCCCATGTCGACGTCCGCCGCACGATGCGCGCGTCCCTGCAGACGGGCGGCGTCCCGATCGACCTCAAGTACCGGTCGATCCGGCCACGCCGCCCGGAGATCTTCGTCCTCTGCGACGTCTCTACCAGCGTCACCAGCGCGAGCACGTTCTTTCTCAGCGTGCTGCACGCGCTCCACGACTCGTTTCGCAAGCTCCGCTCGTTCGTCTTCATCGAGCGGATCTCCGAGGTCACCGAGGTGCTCGACCGCGAGCGCGACTTCCGCGCCGCGAGCGAGGCGATCGGCCGCGACGCCGGGGTCGCCGACATCTCCGGGTACACGGATTATGGGCGCGTGTGGACGGAGTTCCTGGCCCTGATCGAGGACGAGCTCCATCCTCGCGCGACCGTGATCGTGCTCGGGGACGCGCGCACGAACGGTCGCCCGCCGCGCGACGAGGTGTTCGCGCTGATCACCGCCAAGGCCGGGCGCACGTTCTGGCTGAATCCCGAGCCGCGCTTGTACTGGAACTACGGGGACTCGGTGATGGCCGCCTACGAGCGCCACTGCACGGCATTCGAGTGCTGGCGCACGGACCAGCTCGAGGATTTCGTCAAGGCGCTGACGCAGCCGGTGGTGCGCTGATCGGGGTCAGCCGACCTCGACGAATCGCGTCGTCACGGTGCGCGTGTCGCCGTTGGCGTCCGTGAGCCTCCACGTCGCGACGTAGGCTCCGGGCGCAAGCCCATCGACGGCCGTGCCGGCGGCGGTGTCGACGTTCGCGGCTCTGAACACCGCCTGATTCCCGGTAGCGGTCCTGATCGTCAGCGCCACGCCCGCTCGGCTCGATATGACCGCGTGGTGGCGCGTCAGGACCCCTGCGCCTGCGAGGGCGATGAACGGGCCATAGAGCGTCGCGCCGTCGGTCGGCGAGGTGAACTGCAGCTGCGGCACCTCGGTCCTCGTGAGGCCGCCGCTGAGGTCGTCGGTCTGCTCGATGTGGGCCACCGACAGGCCTCGGGCGTGGCCGTCCGGGGGGCAGATCGTGCCGGTACCGGCGATGCCGGGGGGCCCGATCGCCGCGTTCGTCGGCGGCGAGGCCGGCGGTCGACCGTAGTACTCGCCGGCCTCGCAGACCCCAGCGGCGATGACGGTCTGCGCGCCGACGATGTCGACCCGCAGGTGCGCGACGTGCAATACGGTCAGCGTGCGGTCCGCGACGTTGCTCAGCGTCACGATGTCGCCCCCGGTGACTGCTCGGGATCCCGAGAAGCGGGGGGCGGTCATCGTGCCGTCGGCACCGGCTCTGGCGCGTACGGTTGCGTGTCCGCGCCGCCGCGTGAGCACGTACCTCGCGCCCGGCACCAGCCCCGTGCAGCTGACCTGCTGCGCCCACAGATCCGCTGTGCAGCTGGGAAACCCGCTCGGCTCGAACGGCACTTGAGCGTTACCGAGCTCGGAGATGCTGTTCGCCTCTCCGAGCCGCACGCCGAGGCTGACAAGCGCGCCGTTCGGGCTGAACTGCGAGACCGCGCGGTTGTCTTCGCTCTCGAGCCGCAGACCGGTCCCGGGGCCAATCCGCCCCGTCCGCACCTCCGACACGTCGGTCTCGGTTCCGCACAGGTCGGTCGGCGACTCGGTAGCCGCGCGCCCGACAGTCAGGCGCAGCACGCCGGTCTGCGAGCATGGGCCGACGAGCACGCCGTCGGCGCCGCCGAGCGACACGACGTCGAAGCCGTTGTCGAGATCGAACCAGCCGGTCCAGCCGGCCTCGGTGAAGGGATTGCCGCCGTCGCCTGTGAGGATGAGGTCCGGCGACGGGCCTCCGGGCCCGTAGTCGACGGCGATCTCATCGCGGTCGTCCCCGAACGCCTCCCGCGAAGCGCGAGTCAGCGACTGCAGCGAAACCGGCCCCCAGGCTCCGCTCGGCCGCGTCCTCGCGACGGCCGCCGCGACGAGCGTTCCCGACCGCAGCAGGCGGACGATCACCTCCACGTGTGCCTTGAAGGAGCCGATGCTTCCGCTCACGGATGAGCTGAACTGCGTCAGGTGCACCTGCGGGAGGGGCAGCGGCGAGGCGGACGTCGTCGAGCGTTGCACGCAGCCGGCGCGCGCGTTCGACCAGTCCATCTGGAGCAGCCATGGGTCACCGTTGATGAGCTGGTTGTAGGGGGAGCCGTCGGTCGCGTATCCGATCGGGGATCCGACCTCGGGACCGAACTCGCACTTGTCGGCCACCTCGTTTCCGTTCGGGTCCATCCAGCCTTGGCCCTGGGGATCGGTGATCGCCTCGGCTGTCTCGTGCATCGCGGCGTCGATCGCTGACTCCGCGTCGGGATTACCTTCCGGATCGGCGCCCGGCGAGACTGTGAGCTCGATCAACGGGTCGGGGATGACGGCATAGATGGTGACACCGTGACCGAGGTCCGAGGAGGCGTGGTAGCCGCCGTACTCGTTGCTGCCGCAGCTGTCGGGCGCTACGCAGGTGTCGACGTCGGGAGGCAAGAAGACGAACCAGAGGTTGCTGAGCCCGCGCGCCGTGGGATCGCTCGACTGGATCACATGGTCGATCTCGCGCTGGAGCTCGAGGTCCGTCACGCACGTGGCGACTCCCTGCGGCGAGGGGCACTGCTCGCTCGCGCTCGGGTACGGGTCGGTGTCGGTGACCGAGTCCGCAGCGGCGCTGTAGCTGACCGTTGGCTGGGCTGAGCCGCTGCGGTCGCCGTACTGGCTGAGGACCGAGAGCGTGTCGGTCGTGGCGCCCGAGTCGTGCGCAACGTCGGAAAAGAACCGCTCCACCAATTGCTCGTAGCCGAGTGTGCCGGCGGACGGCGGCCCGGCGAACTGGTACCCGGGGGGCGCCCAGAAGATCGTGTGGATCGTGACGCCCCGCATCACCGGCCCGCCGTGATAGACGACCGGGATGTTCGAGCCCGCCGCGAGCTCCGGGCCCCCCGGGATCGGAATCAGCCCGAGCGCGCCCTTGATCCGCGGGCGGAAAGTCGTGCTCGCGCCGGCGGCCGGTGCCAGCACGCCGAGGACGACACAGACCAGGGCAGCCGCCACCGCCTGACCCCGTCTGATCATTGGAGATCTTCCACCCGTGATTGTGCTTGCTATCCCCCTCGCGCAGGGCACGTTACCGGATACCCGCGGCCCCGCGCGCTAGGATCATGCGCAGTTGACCACCCAGGGGGGCTGGCGGAACGCCGGCTGAGATAGCGCCCATCGCGGCTTCCGCGGCCCGGCGCTGACCCTTTGAACCTGTGGGGTAATGCCCGCGAAGGGAGCGAACATCCAAGTGCGCGTGCGCACCGTCGAGGCTCCTGAGTCGGAGCGTCGAGAACGATCGGATCCGAGCGGCGTTCGGGTCCTGGCAGTCGATCGCGCGTTCGTCACTCGACGCGGTCAGGTCGCGGCGCTCGGCGGGATGTCGCTGCGCGCAGCGCCGGGCGAGATCGTCGCCGTGGTCGGGCCGAGCGGATGCGGCAAGTCGACTCTGCTCGAGCTGATCTGCCTGCTCCAGGTGCCCGACGCGGGCACCGTCGAGGCCGATCCGGCGGCGCTGATGCCACAGCGCGACCTCCTGCTCCCGTGGCTCGACGCGACCGACAACGCGGCGCTCGCGCTGCGCGCCCGCGGCATGCCTCGCGAGCAGGCGCGCGCGGCGGCGCGGCCGTGGCTGGAACGGTTCGGCCTCGCGGGCTTCGAGTGCTCGCGACCCGCCGAGCTCTCGGGCGGCATGCGCCAGCGCGTTGCCTTCCTGCGCACGCTGCTCGCCGGCAAGCCGGTGCTGGCGCTCGACGAGCCGTTCGCGGCGCTCGACGCGCTGACGCGGCTCGAGATGCAGGGCTGGCTCGCGAGCCTGCTGGCGCGAGAGCCGCGGACGGTCGTGCTCGTCACCCACGACGTCGAGGAGGCGGTTGTGCTCGCCGATCGCGTCGTCGTGATGTCGCCGCGACCGGGGCGGACTGTCGCCGAGCTCGAGGTCGCGCTGCCGCGACCCAGGCATCGCACCGATCCCAAGGTGGTCGCGCTGCGCGAGCGCGCGCTCGAGGCGCTGGGGATCCGCGGTTGACCGCGCCCGCCCAAAGCGGCGAAGGGGCCTTGGGCGACGTCCTTCGAGCCGACGCCGGCGTCGCGCGGGCGGACGTCCGCCTGTGGAACGCTACCTTCCGGCTGCTACTCGGCTGGCGGACGGTCCTGATCCTGCTCCTGCTGTTCGGCGCTTGGGAGCTGTACGTCGACCTCGGGGGCGCCAACACGCTGATCCTTCCCCCGCCGCATCAGATCGCGCAGGCCCTCTACGACGACCGCTCGCTGCTGTGGAGCAACTTCCTCGTCACCGCGCGGGAGATCCTGCTGGGAATGCTGGCGGCGGCGGCGGCCGCGCTCGCGCTCGCCGTCTCCCTGCACCTCTCGCGGACGCTCCGGGCAGCCGTGTACCCGCTGCTCGTAGCCTCGCAGGCGATTCCTGTCACGCTCGTCGCGCCACTGCTGGTCCTGTGGCTGGGCTTCGGCTTCGGGCCGAAGCTGATCGTGATCGCGCTCGTGTGCTTCTTTCCGATCGTCGTGACGACGGTCGACGGCCTCGCCGCGGTCGACCCCGACCTGCTGAAGCTGATGCGCACTTTCGACGCCTCGCGCGCAAGCACATTCCGCCACGTCGAGCTCCCGGCAGCGCTTCCTGGCCTGTTCACCGGGATGAAGGTAGCTGTCGTGTTCGCCCCCCTCGCCGCCGTCTTCGCGGAGCAGTCCGGAAGCAATTCCGGGCTCGGCTACGTCTACGAGCAGGCGATTCCCCAGCTACTGACCGCGCGAGCGTATGCCGCCGTGTTCATCCTCGCCGCGTTCGGGATCTCGCTGTTCGCCGTGTTGACCCTGGCCGAGCGGCGGCTGCTGCCGTGGGCCTACGAACCAAGAGGAGAGATCGCCCGATGAAACGAAAGCAGCTCACGCAGGCCCTCGCGCTCGTCTTGGCGCTCGCCGCGGTGCCCGCGAGCCTGGCTGCGTGCGGCGAGATGACCGACCGGATCACGCCCGCGAAGACGCTGCCGCTGACGCTGATGCTCGACTACTTCCCGAACGCCGACCACGTCGGCGTCTACCAGGCCCTGGCCGAGGGCGACTTCAGGCGCGCCGGGCTCGACGTCCACGTCGAGATTCCCTCCGACCCCTCGGCGCCGCTCAAGGATCTGCTCGCCGGGAGGGCTGACGTCGCCATCTCCTACGAGCCGGAGCTGATGCTCGCACGCAACGAGGGCGAGCCCCTGGCGGCGTTCGGTGCGATCGTGCAGCAGCCGCTGACCTCGATCGTCTCGGTCGGCTCGGCGCACATCACGAGTGTTGCCGATCTCCGCGGCAAGACGGTCGGCTACACCGGTCTCGACTACCAGCAGGCTTATCTCGACACGATCCTCACACGCGTGCATATCCCGATCAGCTCCGTCAAGCTGATCGACGTGGGCGAGAACCTCGTGCCGGCGATGCTCTCCGGCCAGGTCGACGCGACGATCGGCGCCTACTGGAACTACGAGGCGATACAGCTCGCCGAGGCGGGCAAGCACCCGAACGTGATCCGCGTCAACCAGGTGGGGGTCCCGAACTACGACGAGCTCGTCCTCGTCGCCACCAAGGCGACGCTCGCCAACAAGCCGGGCGAGATCCGCGACTTCGTACAGGCGCTCGCCCGCGGCTACGAATCGGCGCGGAGCGACCCTCGCGCCGCGGTGCAGAACCTCGTGCGCATGAACCCCGGGCTAGTTGCGAAGTTCCAGCTCGCCAGTGTCGAGGCAACGCTGCCGGCGTTCTTCCCGAGCAGCCCGAGCGCACCGTGGGGGTATCAGGATCAGCCGCAGTGGAACCGCTTCGGTGAGTGGATGCTGAACCATCATTTGATCTCGAACGTGAGCGCGATCGCGTACGCGTCGACGAACGAGTACCTGGCTGGGCAGGGCGTGGGCTAGGCGCCGTCTGCGAGCAGGTTACGGAAGGTGTGCGTCGTCTCAGCGGCGGTCTTGAACACCATCCGCCAGGTCAGGCGCACGGGACGCCAGTTCATCTGGGTGAGGAGGAGGTCTCGTTTGGCGTTCCGTTCTCGGGCCCGCGGGGTGGTATGGCCCGTGCGGCCGTCGGTCTCGACCACGATGCGGTGCCGGCGCCAGAGGAAGTCGGCCCTGATCACATCTCCGTCCGGGAGGGTGAGGTACTGCTGGACTTCTGGGCGTGGGAAGCGAGCGGCGTCGCAGAGCGCGAGAAAGCCGTCCTCGAGCGGGCTCTCGGTCAGGGCGGGAAGGTGTGATTCCGGGCCCTGGTACTCGTCGAGGAGGCCGCGCACGATCGGGGCCCCCGGCGAGGTGGGGTTGCGCTCGAGCACGTCGTCGAAGTCGGGTAGGTTGAAGAGCTCGAGCACCTCGGACTGGTCGATCGCTCGCTCGACGCGGCGGCGCGGGACGACCGACCCCAGGTCGAGGACAGTGCGGGCGACGGACGTGACCGGGATGCCGTCAACGGTCGTGACGTCGGCGGCAGTGAGCGTGCTCGCGCGGTGCGCGTCGATCCCGCCGAGCCTGCGGCCGCGGCCGGTGAGAGTCGTGACGTCGACGGTCGAGCGACCGCACCTGTGGATGCACCAGAGCGCCCCGGCCGATTGGTGCGAGAGCACGGCGCCCGGACCGCATGCGAGCACCGCCGCGAGCCAGCGGGCCCGGATCGGCAGCAGCGCCGGGGTCGTCGTCGAATACACCCCCGGGTGGATGCGGTGCAGGCGACCGATCTCGGCGCGCTGCTGAGCGACGCGCGGCGCGAGTCCGACCGCCTCGAGCTGATCGAGCCTCGCGACTGTCTTCTGACGCGCGAACAGAGCCGCGATCGCGCGCTCCCGGACGGGGTGCGTACTTAAGCGAAGACTATCTTCGCTTAAGCGCACACCCTCTGCCATACGGCGATGGTGACCGAAAAAATGTCACGCGTGGGTGACGGCAGGTGACAACTCGGCGCCGAGTGGTCGCGCCTCGGTGACGCCGCCAGGCGGCCGCCCGCCCGGACTGCCGACCGCCCCGCTCAGGCCCGCACGGAGCGCGTAGGCGCCGGCGAGCCCGCACCATGGCGCGTAGGGCGCGAAGAACTCGACCACCTCGTCCTCGGTGGCGCGGGCGCGGGGGTCGCCGCCGCTACACAGCCGCCCGACGAGCTTGCGGAACGCGAGGTCGCCCGCGGGAAGCTGATCGAGGCGGCCCTGCCCGGTCAGGGCCAGCCGCTGAACGGTCCAGCTGCCGATCCCGCGGATCGTCCGTAGCCGCCGCCAGCCACTTTCGTGATCCGAGTCGTGGAGATCGACCCGACCGGACGCCACCGCTCGCGCCGCCCGCACCAGGGCGACCGCCCTTCCCTCGGTGAGGTCGAGCGACTCCAGCAGTGCCGGGGCCTGCGAAGCGATCAGGCGCGCGCTGGGTGCGTCACGCAGACCCGTCGCCTCACATCGCCGGCCGAGCCGCGCGACGAGGCGGCGCTCGATCCGCGCCGCGCGCTCGAACTCGATCAGCTGCTCGGCGATCGCCCACATCAGCGCCTCGAACGGCTCCGGCCGGCCCGCCACGCGGAGCGCCGGGTGCTCCCGGACGGCGCGGCCGATCAGCGGATCGAAGCGGAAGCGCTCGTAGAACTGTCGCAGGTCCTGGTCGACGCCGAGTGCGACCCGCATTCGGTCGATCCCCCACTGGGCCGTGGCGCGGTCGGGCGCCCACGCTCCGAACAGGACGCGGCTCGGAGCGAGCTGCGCGACGCGGACCACCGCCGGCTCGGAGCCCGCATGCAGCAGCCGGTGCAGGACGCCACCGCGCACTTGCGAGAGCCCGTCGAGCCCGCCCCGCCGCGGCAGCGAGAACATCCATCGCGGGCGGACCTCGATCCGCAGCTCACATTCCCCTCCGAGGCGCGGGTCACGACCAGCCCGGGAGCTCAATGCAATTGGCGCGGACGCCGATTGCACCGCACGCCGGACTTCCCAATCGAATCGACGCAGTCGATTCCACTCACTCCTCAGTCCGGCCGATCCGGTGAACGTGCACGAGGAAGGTCCGGCTGCCCGCCACCGGCAGCATGTCGAGGCCGAGCCCCGGCTTGCGTCGCGCAAGCCGGCGCGCGTGACGCCGGCGGACAACGGCCAGGGTCGCGGCCCCGGCGACGAATCCTGTCGCTGCGGCAGCCGCCGCATGCACGGCCGGCAGTACCGGCGCCATCGGCAGGCGTTCGATCGGGCGCACGTCTGCGAGCACGGGAATCCCGTCGACCAGCTGCTCCCCGTCCACCACCTCGATCGGCTCGTCGATCATCGCCCGTGCATGGTGACAGCGAACGCGGTCATGTTCAAAGCATCTTCTCGTAGACGCGGTAGCGGCGGACGATCTTGCCTCCCATTCCCTCCATCGCCCGGTTCATCGACTTGTTGGTCTCGAGGATCCACCCCATCTCGCCGCCCTTCTGGGGCGTCCGGGCCGCCGACTCGAAGTGCAGCTGGTAGAAGCGCGCTGCAACACCGGCGTGCTGCCACTCACGCTTGACGCCGAGCGCGAACACGCGCACACGGTCGATCTTGCGCCGGTACCAGAGCGCCTTGGCCCATCCGAACGGGAGCAGCCGGCCGTCCATGTGGCGCAGCACCTGGTTGTAGTCGGGCAATGTCAGCGCCGCGCCGATCGTCTCCCCGTCCTTCTCGGCGGCGAAGGCCCAGTTCTCGTCGAGGATCGGCTTCAGGTCCTTGGCGTAGTGGCGGACCTCCTTCTCGGTCAGAGGCACGAACCCCCAGTTGCGCTCCCAGGCGGCGTTGTAGACCTCGAGGAAGCCCTCGATCTCGTTCTCGATGTCCTTCTTGCGCATCGGCCGGACGGTGATCCCGTACTTGCTCTCGACCTCGGCGGCGGCGCGCCAGATCGACTTGTGCACGCGCTCGCGGTCGTCGATCACGAGGCTCCACATGTAGAGGTCCATCGCCTTGGACAGGCCGGCGCCCTCGATCAGGGCGGGGTAATAGCGGTGATGCCAGTTGGTCAGGATCGTGGGCAAGACGTCATAGCCCTCGATCAGTACGCCGCACTCGTCGTTGGTCGTGAAGTCCATCGGACCGACCATCCGGTCGCGAGCGCGCTCGCGCAGCCAGCGCTCGGCGGTTGCGAGCAGCGCGGCAGCCGCCTCGGCGTCGTCCTCGCACTCGAAGAAGCCGAACATCCCCCAGTCGTGGTGCTGGTACTCGTTGAAGTGGCGATCGACGTGGGCGCTGATCCGCCCGACCACGCGCCCATCGCGGCGGGCGAGGAAGTACTCGGCCTCGGCGTGCTCGAAGAACGGGTTGCGATCGCGGTCGAAGAAGCGCTTGCGCTCGAACAGCAGCGGGGGCACCCAGTTCGGCTCGTTACGATACAGCCGCCACGGAAGCTTGATGAACGTGTTGAGGTCGCGCTTACCTACGACCGGCCGGACATCGAGCGCCATTCGAAGGGAACCTATATGCCCACCACGATCGACGTCTTCGCCAAGGCTCGCGAGCACGAGCGCCTCGAGCAGCTGAAGGCGGCGCGCGAGCTCGATGCGCTGCCGTACTTCCGCGTCCTCGAGGGACCGACGCTGCCCGTCGTCGAGATGGAGGGCCGGCGACGGATCATGCTCGGCTCGAATAACTACCTGGGCCTGACCGGCGACGAGCGCGTCAAGCAGGGAGCGCTCGACGCACTCCACCGCTACGGCACCGGGATCACGGGATCGCGCTTGCTCAACGGCACGCTCGACCTCCACCTTCAGCTCGAGGAGGAGCTGGCGGACTGGCTCGGTACCGAAGCCGCGCTTGTGTTCTCCACCGGCCATCAAGCGAACCTCGGGGCGCTCGGGACGATCCTCGGCCCGAGCGACACCGTCGTCGTCGACTCAGGCGATCACGCCTCGATCATGGACGGTTGCATCCTCTCGCGCGCCAAGCTGCGCGCCTTCCGTCACAACCGGTTAGCAGGTCTCGAGCGCACACTCGAGAAGGCCACGCGCGACGGCGGCGGGATCCTGGTGGTCGTCGACGGCGTGTTCTCGACCGAGGGCGACGTCGCACCACTGCCCGAGATCGTCGAGCTCTGCAGCCGGTTCGGCGCCCGGCTGATGGTCGACGAGGCGCACGCGCTCGGCGTGCTGGGAGCGCGCGGCGCGGGCGCGTCGGAGCTGTTCGGCGTCGAGGACCGGGTCGACCTGCGGATGGCGACGTTCTCCAAGTCGCTCGCCTCGTGCGGCGGGGTGATCGCGGGACCGGCGGACGTGGTCGACTTCCTGCGCATCCAGTCGCGGCCGTTCCTGTTCACCGCCTCAGGCGTGCCGGCGGCGGTCGGCGCGACGCTGGCGGCCGTCCGGATCTGCCACTCCGAAGACGGCCGGGCGCTGTTCGCCCGCGTGCTCGAGAACGCCGCCTACCTGCACCGGGGCCTGAGCGAGCTCGGGTTCCAGGTCGTCAAGCCGACGCGCCTCGCGGACGGGACCGACGTCGTCACCCCGGTCGTGCCCGTGGTCGTGGGTGACGACTGGAAGGCCGTCTTCCTGTGGAAGGCACTGTACGAGGCGGGGGTCTACGTCAACGTGATGATCCACCCGGCCGTGCCGCCCGCCGGAGCGCTCCTACGCACGAGCGTGATGGCCACGCACGACCGCGCGACGCTCGATCGCGCGCTCGAGACGTTCGCCGAGGTCAAGCGCACATTCGAGTCCGAGCACGGTCCGCTGCCGTCGTCGCCCTGATGGCGGCCCGAGGTGGCGCAGAGCTTGTCCAGATAGGCACAAGCCTCGGACGTCAAGAAAAAGGCGCTCTGAGCGTACGAGTTGAGGCGCCGTCCATTGCCGCGGGGCACCCGCTCACGTAGCGTCCCGATCTCGCCGTGCAGTCCGGCGGGGCAGAACGAAGGGTCGCAAGGCGCAGGGTATGCGGCACTCGGGCGAGCCACGACATCAGAGAGAGGCACCGCGGCGAGCGAAGACTATGGGACCGTCACGCGACCGCCCGCCCCGGTGGACGCGTCGTGGTCATCTGCTCATAATTGTGCCCGCCGTGGCGGGTACGGATGCCGGGAGAGAGAATCGAATGACGGAAACCGCAACGACTACCCAGGACCCGCAGCGCCTGCGTGCCCTGGAGCGGGCGAACCAAGTGAGGCTCGCGCGAGCAGATCTCAAACGTCGGATCGCGGCGGGCAAAGTGCCCGCGGCCAGCATCATCATGGACTCCCCGTGGGAGGCGAGCAGCTGGTCGGTAGGGGATCTGCTGATGAGTCAGCGGCGCTGGGGAAGCACCCGGTGCCAGAAATTCCTGAGGAGTCTGGACATCGCCGAAACCAAGCAGATCGGAACGCTCACCCATCGCCAGCGCGTCGCGCTGGCGTCTCGCCTCGACGCACGCGCTCGAGGAGATTCGGGGCTATGTCAGCCCCGGGGGATGGAGCTGGTAGGAGCCTGACACGTTGGGAGCCGCTCCGTCCGTGCCAGGCGCTGCGGACGGAGCGGCTCAACTTTCTGACAGGAGTCCAGGCTCGCGGGTTGCGATCTCGACGATGTGGCCGTCCGGGTCGCGGACGTAGATCGAGCGGAACGCGCCGCGATCGAACACATCGGTGCAGTCGAACCCGCTCGCCCGCAGATAATCGACCCAGGCGAGTTGCTCGTCGCTCGAGTCGACCGCGAACGCGAAGTGGTGGGTCGATCCCGCGCCCACGACCCCATCCGGCAACGTCGGATATTCGAGGAACGAGACGAGCGTGCCCGGCGAGCCGCGGGCATCGCCGAAATAGAAATGACGGGTCAGCGGATCGTCGTCATTGACCGTCTCCCGGACGAGCGCCAGCCCGAGGACGTCGCGGTAGAAGGTCGTCGTGCGGTCGAGGTCGCGACAGATCGCGGTCACGTGGTGCAGTCCGGTGAGGCGCATGCGGTTGGGAGCGCTCATAGATTCATCCCGAGCGGTACGGGGGTAGCACCGGCGAACAGCAGGAACCAGATCACGAACGCCACCACCGCGATGCCCGCGCTGACGACGAGCACTCCCTCCAGGACGAAATGCCCAGGATCGGCACGGCCGCGCGAGCGGCAGATGGCCCGGTGGGCGTTGCTGAGCCTGGCCAGCACGTAGGCGAGGAGCAGGATCGAGACGACCACGCCGATCGACATCGCGCCGACCGCCGCACCGAGCGACGAAGTGGCACCCTCGATCTCCGACCCCAGCCAGAGCATGCCGAGGGGCGTGCCGATCCAGAGGCCGAGGCTGCCGATGAACATGATCAGAACGACTAAGACCGCGCCTGTACCAGTCCGTACCAGGTGAGACTGTGGGCGGGACGCATCCCCGGCGGCTTCTGGCTTCAACGGCTGCCGTGCCGGGCGCATCGGATCCAGCCTCCCGCGGCGTTGTCGCGCGCGAGCACGTCGACGACGACGACTGAGATGTTGTCGCGGCCGCCGGCCGTCAGCGCCATCTCGATCAGACGATCGGCGCATACGTGCTCGGAATGGACTTGCAACGCCGCCGCGATGAGGTGATCGTCGACTACGTCTGAGAGCCCATCCGAGCACAGCAACAGCCGGTCGCCGGCGCGAGCGTCGAGTCTGCGGGAGTCACCCAAGTTGGCCACCAGATAGCGCCCGTCATCGTCAAGCGCCACCGCGGTCCATGTCGTGCTCATACCGGCCAACCACAGTCCGCGATCAGCTCGAGCGTCTGCTTTCCCCAGCTCGCCGCCAATCGCGCGCTCGCGAAGACAGCGTCCCCATTGCTCGATCGCCTGCCGATATCGCTGCGGATCGCCGATTTGAGCGCCAGCGCATTCACGGCGCGAACCGTAGCGAACCCGGTAACACGGAACGTAGCGCCGCTGCCGTTCTCGCTGCGTCTCTGACCCGACGCACGCAGTCCCCTCACCCGCCCCCACCACGGCGGAGGTCGAACGCCCGCGGACCCGGGGGAGCGGTGTGCCAGACTGACGTTGTGTCGCTTCCGCACGGACAAGCGCCGGGCGTTAGTGCCGGCGGGCGTCTTTCCGGCCGGTGGCGCTACGACCGCACTGCCGGCCGAGGCATCGCGCTGAGCTACGACCGCAGCGCGAGCGCGGTCCTGGTCGCGACACGCCCGAACGTTTATGCGTGTGGCCGGCTCAGCGGCCGCTGGCGCTACAACGGCGTCGCCGAGCGCGGGATCGCACTGAGCTACGACCGGGTCCTCATCGAACCGCCGGCGGCGCCTCCGCCGCGCCCCGAGCCGGTGTCGCCGCCCGTCTCGAATTCTACGCTCGTGCGCGTCCTGTGCTACTGCGGGGAGGATTTCACGTTCGAAGGCGACGCCGGCATCTGCCCGCGCTGCGGCGAGCAGGCGGAATGGCCGACGATGGGTGTAGTCGAGCGGGAGATGCGCTCAGACCTCAGCGAGCTGCTGAGGGCCCACGAGCAGGGCTCCGACCCGGACTGATCCTCAGGTCCGGCCGGCCGCGACCGGCGCGACGACTCGCGGGCGGCTCGCTGAGGCGAGTCTGGATGCTGAGCGGGCCGCGACCGCAAGGTCGCGACCCCTGACTAACGGACAGCCAGACGAGAGCTTGACCCGCCACCACCCCATCAGCATGCCGATCAGGCCCAGACGGGGGCTGACATGCCAGCCGCCGCAGCCCAGCTCGCCGAGATCCTCCCGCGACACGCGGGCGAAGCGGTGCTTCCCAGGCTCGAGCTGCATCCGTTCCAGCAGCAGGCGACACGCCGCCTGCTCCTCTCCCCGTTTGCCGATCGTGATCCGGGCCAGGCGCACGCGCTCGGCGAGATCGTCGCGAACCCGCTCGAGCTCGGCGAGATCGAGCAGGCGCGGCTCGGCGGGGGTGCCGGCAGGCAGCTCGAAGCCACCGATCGGATAGGCGGTCACGAACGCGTCGGCAAACTCGCGCTCGAGCTTTGCGATCTGGCGTCGGAGCGATCGCCGGGCGGCACGCTCGGCGATCTCGGCGCCGGCCCCGCGCGACCGTGGAAGCGGCCGCGGCGGAGCGACGATCACTGGCCCGAACAGCTCGGAAAGCGCCACTCCTCGACCGCGGGTCAGGCGGCGCGGCCGGCGATGCCGGGGCGAGCCGCCACGACCGCGCGAGCCTGAGAGAAGGTAACCATCCGCCCGGAGTCCTCGTCGTAGAGCTTCAGGCGCACGGCGCACAGCCCTTGCCATAGCGAGATCGTCGGCGCCCGGTGCAGGAACTGATTCTCGTCGTGGGCCCGCTGCAGGTTGTAGTTGGGGATCCGCGCGAGGAGGTGATGGATGTGATGCAGCCCGATGTTGCCGGTGAAGAACTGCAGCACCTTCGGCAGCTTCAGGTAGGTGCTCCCGGCCAGTGCCGCGTCGACGTAGCTCCACTGGTTCGAGCGCTTCCAGTAGGCGTCCTCGAACTGGTGCTGCACATAGAACAGCCATACACCGGTCGCGCCACCGAACAGAATCGTCGGGACCTGCAAGAGCAGGTAGCTGCGCCACCCGATCAGCAGGATGGTTCCGCCGACGAGCGCGACCAGGGCGAAGTCCGTGTACAGGTGACTGCGTCGAATTCGCGGACGGGCGCCCATCGGGACGATCCGCGGCGCGAGCGCGAGCGCCCAGATCGGCCCGACCGTGAACATCACGAACGGGCTGCGGAACAGGCGGTAGCCGAGCCGGCTGAGCCACGGCTTGGACCGATACTCGGAGACGGTCCAGGTCTCGACGTCGCCGAGGCCACGCCGGTCGAGATCGCCCGAGGTGGCGTGATGCATCGCATGCTCGTGGCGCCAGCTGTGAAATGGCGTGTAGACGACCAGCCCGGTGATGATGCCGACCCACGTGTTCGCGCGCTTTGTCGGCATGAACGAGCCATGGGAGCAGTCGTGGAAGACGATGAACGTCCTGACAAGGAAGCCCGACGCCGGGATTGCGACCAGCAACACGAGCGCGTAGGAGACCGGGAGCAGCAGCCACATCGCCACCATCAGCGCGAAGTAGGGAACCACTGAAGTCCCGAGGCAGAGCAGACTGCGGCGGACGTCCGCCCGCGCATATTGATCGAGCGCGTCACGCCAGCAGGACTCCTGGTCCTCCTGCACGTCCGGAAAAGCGGGTGCGACAGAGGCCGTGGCCACGAAGCCCTCCTGTGGTTACAATGTCGCCGCGCGGACGGCGGGCGACTGGAATACATCCAGCGTAGCGATTCCGGCGCCCGACCACCAAGTCGCCGCTCTATCCGGCGTTCAACGCCTCGACGCAGATCCACAGCGCCTCCTCGACGTGGATCGCCGGGACCCCTTCGACGCGAACCGCGAACAGCATCACTCGGTCGGTGTGCGCCGTCGGCGCGACCCCGGCCGCCGGCTCGCCGAACAGGAGCGCGTGCGGCCGCTGGGAGTCGGCGACGACCAGCCGGCCCGCTTCCAGATCGCCACCGTGGTCGGCGCTCCCGAGCCGGTCGCCGGCGAGCGTCGTGCGGATCCCGAGACCGCCGACGTCGACCACGTCGGCATCGAGTGCCCACACCCCCACGCCGGTCTCGATCAGCGCGACCAGGAGCGCGTCCTCGAGCAGGCCACGAGATACGAACTGGCCGTGCATCAGACGCTCGAGCGCCGCCTGCTCGAGCGGCGTCCGCGTGACATCCGGGTCGAGCCCGATCTCGCGGAAGAACACGCGGTAGGCGTGTCCGACCGGACGCTGGCGGATCGCGAGGACGCTCGCGCCGCGATAGGTGTTCGAGAGATCTCGCAGGCGCCGCCCGAGATCGCGCGGGCTGTCCGCCGGCCGTGTCTCGGCGGTCACCCAGTCGAGCCCCAGCAGCGGGAATTCCGTGTGCACCCGCGGCTCGATCCACCCCGGCGCCGCGCAGAGATCGACCTCCTCGGTCATCGTGGCGCGGAGTCGAGCAGCGCCTGCACCCGCCGCGCCAGCGCCACCGGCGCCGTCCAGCCATCGCCGATCAGACGATCCTCCACGATCCCGCCACGATACGCGAGCTCGACCAGCGGGCAGATCTGGACGCCGTACTGGGCGCCCACCGCCCCGTCGGCGTCATACGCGACCGGAATCGTCCAGCCATGCGAGCGGACGACGCTGCTCGCAGCGGCGTGGCTCGCGTCTACGGCGACGGCGGCGAACTGAACGGTGGGAAACCGGCTCGCGATCGTCTGCATCGCGTCGACCTCCCGCTTGCACACCGTGGCGCCGGTGACGAAGAAGGCGAGCACCTGCGGCCCACGCTTGGCCATCAGGCAGACGTTCAGTGCGCGCGGGTCGTGCTTGGCGAGGCTACAGGTGGGATTGCTGATGTTGGCCACGCCGCTCAGATCCGAGCGCGCGAGCGGCGCCGCGAAGTACAGCAGTCGATGATGCGGCGCGACCCCCGTCGTCGTGACTCCCCGGGAGAAGAACGACGCGACCGAGATCACGAGCACGATCGCCAGCCCGAAGGTCCCGATCATCCACCGGTAGCGGCGCGTGTCGATCACGGCGG
>Ga0302326_10004024_pt1 | contig 34269 bp, 31 predicted proteins | sample Palsa_T0_3_FD_202264 | JGI IMG/M metagenome (GOLD analysis project Ga0302326, IMG submission 202264) | Peat permafrost microbial communities from Stordalen Mire near Abisko, Sweden - Palsa_T0_3 | ecosystem: Environmental > Terrestrial > Soil > Palsa > Peat permafrost | place: Sweden: Abisko...
CGAGCACCCGGCGCCAGTCAATTTTCGACGGCAGCACGGACTCCGCCCAGCGGAGCCAGCCGCCGGCGACGCTGCCCGGCTCGCGAGCGTGCTCTCGCTGGATCTCCGCGGCGACGCTCAGTCGCAGCAGCTGGGCCTGCTGGGGGTCGATGTTGCCCTTGCCGTCGCCGGCCCGGTCGCATCCGTCGGCTCCGGAGCCGCAGTCCCACCGTCGGGGTCCATCGCGGGCGTCATCGTAGTAGCCCTCGGCGAGGCCGCCCGGCTGGCATGCGAGGTCGCTTGGGAGGTCGGGGGCGACGTCCGGGACGAGCTCGTCGGCGAGCAGATCGTCGTTGATCTCGGCGTCGGTACAGCGGTTCCAACGGGCCCGCTGGTTGTCCTCTGCGATGCCGAGTTGCTGGGCACGGGTGGCGTGGTCCCGGATCGTGTGTGCGCTGAGGTGGATGAGCAGCCGACCAAGCTGTTCGACGGTCAGCCGCTGCACGACGTCCGGATCGGCATGGACCTGCCACGACCGGTCGATCGCGATCGTGCCCGAGTCGGGTTCGGTGACGATGGTCGAGGCGAAGATCGCGCTGGCGAGATACGGCATCCGGGTGGTCGCCCACAGACGAGCCGCCGCGATCTTGCGGACGTCGGATGCGCTGGCCCTCATCCCAGTAGGCCGGCGTCGCGCAGCAAGGGCGCGAACTTCTGCACCTCGTCCGGAACCGGGGCGCCCGCAGGCCGGCAGCGAGCGAGCGTCCGCGCCGCCGCGGCGGCAACGTCGGGCGCCGACCCTGCGGCCCGCCCGAACGCACGCCAGCCCCGCTCCCAGCGATCTCCAGACGGATCTGCCGCGACCGCCGCAGCGACGGAAGTCAGGGCTGCATAGGCGCGATCTCCGCGTTCCGGTAGCGTGAAGCCGTCCGGATCGGCGAGCACCGCTTCCGGATCGGGAAGATCTGCTTCGGCCAGCCAGGTCAGGTACTCGACGCCGGGTCCGGGGCCAACGCAGCCGCGCACGAGCAAGGACCTGGCGAGCTCACCGACGCTGCCGGCGGCGGCCGCGGTCTGCAGGCGGGCGACCATGTCCCAGGTGCGCGGACTCGGCCACGCCCGACCGGCACTGGCTGTGTCCTCGGGAACGGCGAGCGCAAGCATCGGGCGCACCGTGAGGAATCCCGCGATCCAGCTGCGGAATACCGGGACGCGCCGTTCCCATCCGACGGGGAACGATGGCGGCTCGGGGCTCGGCCACCCGCCCGAGAACCCAGCGGCCACTGTACGTGCGTCGACGGGCCAGTCGAGGTGACAGAAGCGGTTGGCGAGCGGCGGTGAGAGCTCCCAGCCGTCGGCTGCCTGCTCGGGACGGTTTGCCGCCGCGACGACCGAGACGGACTCGGGAAGCGTCAGATCGCCGACAGTTCGCTCGAGCACCACGCGCAACAGCGCCGCCTGCACCGCTGGCGGCGCCGTCGAGACCTCATCGAAGAACACCAGCCCCTCACCCGCCTTGGCAAGTGCGATCGCCCATGACGGGGGCGCGAACGACACATGTGCCGAGCCCCCGCTCGCACCGTTGTCGACGATCGGCAGCCCGGCGAAGTCCGACGGTTCCCGGATCGACGCGATCACCGTCTCACACGGCCATCCTGCGGCGTCAGCCATCGAGCGAATGACCGAGGTCTTGCCGGTGCCCGGGGCGCCCCAGAGCAACACCGGCACCCGCGCGACGATCGCGGTACCGAGCGCTTCGACGGCTGCGGCCTGATCGTCCATCGTGTGCCCAGTGTGCCGTGCTCCACAACTGGATGTGGCACGCTGCCCGTCGTGACCCGATTCGACGCCGAGTTGTACCTGCGCCTGGCCGGTGAGGAGATGATCCTCGGGGTGCAGCGACGGCAGCAGCGACCGTGGGATTCGCCTCTGTTCGAGCCTGCCAGCGCTCTGGTCGCGGTCGGTGCGATCAGCGCCGCGAGGGCGCATGCTGTGATCGACGATTACAGCCTCGCCGAGGCCCTTCGATCGGACCAGGGCCAGCACCTCCATCAGCGGATCGCGCTTGCCCGCGCACACCGGTCCCGGCGGTCGCAGAGCCAGGCACTGAAGCCGCGACGCGTCGTGCCGTGCGATCGCACGATCGAGGACGTGAACGGAACGTTGCACGTGCGGCACGTCACCCTGAGCGAGGACTCGACATCGCTGGCCATCACGTGGCGACCGACTCAATCGGGTCAGGCTCGCTCGCACCGGCGGCGATCCATGATCATGTACGGTCACCGATCGGGTGGCCCGCCCAATCCGCAGCTGACCGACGATCGCGGCACGACCGTCGGCACCGGGTTCGGCGGCGGCGGCTCGGACGACAAGTGGGAAGGGCATCTGACAGCCGATCAGCCCCTCGCTCCCGACACCGCCTGGATCGAGATCGACGGCGAGAGGATCGAGCTGACGGGCGAGGCGGTCCAATGCGCGGTCGCGATCGAGCCGCTCGACGGACACGCCTCCCCGCATCGATACCTCTGGCGACGCCTCGCCGTCCCGCACTTTCACGGTCCGCCGGAGATCGAAGCGTCGATCGATGCGCTGATCGCGGCTGGCGCCTTGGCACCTGACGATCCTGTGTTGGACGAACTGCGAGCGGTGCGTGCCGCCATGCCGAATCATCCGGGGATGCACCCGGGCGCTTCGCCCAGCGCGCGGCGACTACCCGAGCCTTGGCGCTCGCTCCTCAGTCGGCTCGGTCGAGTGGACGGGCCGGAGGGCACCCTGGTGCTGTCGGCGGTCACGCCCCAGTTTGACGGGTTCAGCGTCGCCGTCAGTTGCGTCGAATCGCGGCCTGACGGATTCGGGATCGAGGTGGACGTGGCTCCAGGACTCGAGGGGGGCGGTCCGTTCCGGGGCAGTTTTGAGTCAAGCCAACTTGCCTGGTGGGCGGCCGATGATCGCGGTAACCATCACCTCGGAGAGATGGGAAGTTGGAGCGGAGGCGAGGACTACAGCAGCGGCGAAATCGGCTTCTGGCCCGCACTTCACCCACAGGCGCGGCGGCTCGAGATCATGCCCACGGCCGAAGCGAACCGAGCGGTGATCGGTTTCCCGCTGCCATGGGCCGGCGGCGGCCCGAGGTCCGCGAACTCGCCATGAGCACCTGGTGGCTCGGCCTCCCGCCGGCGCAGGCGACCGTGAGCTGCGGCGGCCACGAGCACCGGCTTCGCTGGGAGACCGGCGAGCTGCACGCGCTCGATCACGGCGATACGGAGAGCGAACGAACGCTCGCGGCCCTCGGCGGGGAGCGGTGCACCTGCGTGGACATGCTCGACGCTTGGGAACGCCACCGCGACGACCTTCGCGTGTTCGTGCTGGCCAGCCGCGGTCCGACCGATCCGGTGGTGACGATGCCGGACGAGCGGACAGCGCAGCTGGGAGTCGTCCGACCGCAGGCGGTTGCGGCGCGCAGTGCGATCGTGTCGCGAGCTCGCCGTAGGCACATGGCCGCAGTCTCCACGATGGGTCCAGCGGTGGCTCGGCAGTCGGGCTGGACGGCGTACGGCCCAAGCGGTCGGGCGTCCAACTCAGCGGAAGCCGACACCGAATTGTGTGCGCTGCTCGGCCTGGGCGGAGGCGTGCCCGAGCGACTGGTCGCAACGGTGGCGGCCAGGTGGCGGGAACGGCTCGGACAGCCCGACCCGACGCTCGCCCAGGCCCGACCGCAGCTCCGCGCAGCTCTTCACGGACGGGTGTTTGCCGCGCTGCGCACCTGGCTCGGCGGGTCCGGGGTCGAGTCAGAGCTGAAGATGATCGGCGAAGCCGAGAAGCCACGGTTGATCGCCGAGGACGGGATCGTCCGCGCAGAGCTCCCCTTCGGGTGGCTGGTGGACGTGTGGGCGAAAGACCTGGCGACGATCTGGGGCCGGTTCTGCCTCTCGGCCACGACTGACGATGGCTGCTCCTGGAGGCTCACCACCGTCCCCCCAGATCTCGGTTCGCCGGCAGTTGTCACGTTGCTGCTCTCCTAGGTCGCCATCAACAGCTGGGACATGTGCTTCGTGCCGCCCTGCGGCGGCTTCAAGCAATCCGGCCTGGGCCGGGAAGGCGGGGTCGAGGGCATGGAGGCCTACCTCGAAACCAAGCTGCTGCTCAGCGCGTAGGCGCCGCCATCCTGGAGTCCGCGACCGCTATCAACGGTCGCGGACCGCTGCGTCGCCTTGCGCCTGCTCGCCCTGGGTCGTTTCCACGGCCGCAATCAGTGCCTTGAGCTCTGCGACGTCGATCTCGATCGTGTGCGCCTCGCCGTCAATGATCCCAGCGCCCTCTGGCTCAGCGTCAGGGGGGCGCACCAGCTGGTTCGAGTTTGGCGACGTCTGAGTGGGCGTCGCTCGCACGGGCTGGGCCGCCTTGATCTCTGCTCGAAATTCGAGCTGGGTACCTGCCTCTCCCCACTGGATCGCAAACCGACCGTCGAGTCGGCATCCCACCCAAGCGATCACGACCATCAGCGCGCCGATGATCACCAGCGAGACGAATCGGTTTCCGGCGGGGCCGATCCGTTTGACTGCTCTGGGTCCATTTCCTCGACCTCCTTCGACGAGCCGCGTACCGAGTCCTATTCGCTCGGGCGCAGGTCATCGCCGAACCGTGACCTCGCCGATCCGGCGCCGAGCTAAACGCACGTTTCGACCTCATCCTGGCCGAACCTCCCGAAGCTCCAACCGGCAGCCGAGCTGGGTCCCCTGAGCCCGCAGGACGCTGGCCCTGAGAGTCAACGCCCCGGTCTCGCTGCCGGTCAGTGGGCGGCGAGGTGGATGACACCGACGCTGTGGAGTCCGTCGAGCATGAGCTGGACCGCGAGCGCCGCCAGCAGAAAGCCGAAGATCTTCTCCGTCACGAGCATGCGGCTCTCATCGAGGTGATCACTGACGCGGTTGGCCCACCGGAACACCGCGACGTCGAGGACGAGCACCACAGCGAGCAGGATGAGCACCATGGCGACGACCGCGAGGGAATCCGCTTCGGCCGACAGCGTCACCAACGTCACGATGCCCGCGGGGTTCAACAGGTACGGGACGGCCAGTGGGAACACCGCGATCCGCAGCGGATCGCGTCCCTTGATCGCCTGGCTCTCGCTCGGATCGGCCGATCCGAGCACCATCGTCACCGCGATGATCACGAGGATGATGCCGCCCGCGATCGAGAGCGACCCGGTCGAGAAATGAAGCAGCCTGGCCAACACCTCGCCCAGGACGATCAGGAGCACCGCAACCACGCCGGCGGTCGTGAGCATCTTGCGGACCACGAGTTGTTTGGTCGGCGGGTCGAGCGCGTCGGTGATCTCCAGGAACGGTACAAGCGCGATCTTCGGTCCGATGCCGATCAGCAACAGCAGGAAGGTGTCGATCACCAGGGTGAGATCGATCGAGGTGTGATTCATCGCTGCTCCTTGCCTCGCGTTGCGCCCGGCGCACGCTGATATTGCCGATGACCGATGACCGATGACCGACTCGCCGGGCGACCATATCGGTCGACGGAGTTCCGGAGTTGGCTGGGCGGTTGCTGGGCGCGAGCGGCCTGACGGTGGTCGCGGAGGCCGCCAGTGTCGGGGCGACGCTGGTGGCCGCCGTCGAGCTGAAGCCTGTGGCCGACCTCCTCGACGCTCCCCTGGCGCGACTGCTCGGCGGCGCGTAGCCAGCAGCCCGGATCGCGCGGGCTACAAGACGCGCTCTACGACCAGCATCCTGCGCGCAGAGACGAGATGAGCGAGGTCATCCGCCAGACGCTCGACTTGCTCGCTGGCCTGTAACTCCCAGCGATCGACTTCGGTGATCTCGGCAATGAGCACGTAGTCTGCGGGTTCGCTCGGTTGTCCTGGCACGTTGAGTGGCCGCGTGAGCCGCCACTCCGACATCGTGTCAAGCGAGCCGAGATCGACGTCTCGGTCGCCAGCCATGACGCGCTCGAATTCAGCCGACAGCTCGGGCGAGCGCAGATCAAACCACACGATCAGTGTCGCTCGGCTGGCCGTCTCGGAGTGTATGTCGCCTTCTGGTTGGGTTGACTGGTATCGGTAGTCGGACGGGAGAGGCGGGAGCTCAAAGGCCATCTGCGGCTCCTTGCGGTTGGCGTCGACGTTCTGCTTCATGCTCGACGTTCTCACCGATCGTCGTGCCCGTACATACGCGTCGGCCCGAGAACCTGCCTCCGGCGCTCCGGAGGGCCGGGTAGGGCAATCCCCACCCGGCGACGTCGGTAACCTTCACAGTCGAAGTGGGCGGTGTCCGCGGTGCTCCCGGGTGCGTGCCGGCGTGCCCTCGGTGTGGTGCCCACGGCGTGCGATCGGATGGAGAGCTCAGTTGAGTCGTGACGAGCTACGCGTGCTGGCTGAGGAGCAGGCGGCGTTGCGGCGGGTCGCGACGCTGGTGGCGCGCGGGACGCCGCCGGAGGAGGTGTTCGCCGCGGTCATCGAGGAGGTCGTGCGATTGCTAGGGGCCGATTTGGCGGTCATGGGCCGCTACGCGTCCGACGCCACACTCACCTCTGTCGCCCGCTCGGGGGGATCACGGGATCACCTCCCGGTCGGAAGTCAATGGAAGCTCGGAGGGAAGAACCTCGGCACGATCGTGTTCGAGACCGGCCGTCCGGCGCGGATCGACGACTACGCCGATAACTCCTCAGGCTCGCTCGGTAGCGCCGTCCACGAGGCCGGCATACGCTCGTCAGTCGCGACGCCAATCACCGTTGAGGGCCGTCTCTGGGGTGTGATCGCCGCCGGCTCGAATCTGCCCCAACCACTGCCGGCGGATACCGAGGTGCGCCTCGCCGATTTCACGGAGTTGGTGGCCACGGCGATCGCGAATGCCGAGAGCCGCGCCGGGCTCGCCCGTCTGGCTGAGCAGCAGGAGGCTCTGCGCCGCGTTGCGACGCTCGTGGCGCGCGGAACGCCACCCGAGGAGGTATTTGCGGCGGTTATCGACGAGGTCGTGCAGCTGTTTCCGGTCGATTACGCCGGCATGGCCCGCTACGACCCCAATGGTGTGGCCACCGCCGTCGCGGCCCGTGGCACGACCCACTTTCCGGTTGGCAGCAGCCTGATCCTTGGCGGGAAGAACACCGCCACGCTCGTGTTCGAGACCGGCCGTCCGGTCCGGATCGATGGCTATGCCGATGCCTCGGGCCCGATGGGTGACAGCGCCCGCGAGAGAGGCGTTCGCTCGTCAGTGGCGGCGCCGATCATCGTTGAGGGCCACCTGTGGGGCACCATCGGCGCCGGTTCGACGGCGGAGCAGCCGCTGCCTCCGGACACGGAGGCGCGTCTCGCCGATTTCACGGAATTGGTGGCGACGGCGATCGCGAATGCCGAGAGCCGCGCCGGGCTCGCCCGTCTGGCTGCGGAGCAGGCGGCGTTGCGCCGCGTCGCCACGCTGGTGGCGCAGGGTGTGCCGCCGGACGAGTTGTTTGCCGCGGTTGTGGAGGCGATCGGGCGGCTGCTTCCCGTCGATTTGGCGAACCTGTGCCGCTACGAGCCCGACCGGACGCAGACGTTCGTCGCGGCCTGGGGCCGGCCCGGCAAGCGCTTTCCCTTGGGCAGCCGGTGGCCCCTGGGGGGGAAGAACCTCGGCACGCTCGTATTCGAGACCGGCCGTCCGGCTCGGATCGAGAGCTATGCCGACGCCTCCGGCCCGGTGAGCGTCATCGCTCGCGAGGTGGAACTCCGCTCGGCGGTCGGGACGCCCATCTTCGTCGAAGGTCGCCTCTGGGGCATGATTGGCGTCGGCTCGAGCCAGGAACGGCCGTTGGCACCGGACACCGAGGCGCGCCTCGCGTCGTTCACAGAGCTGGTGGTCACCGCGATCGCGAATGCTGAGAGCCATGCCGCTCTGGCCGCGTCGCGGGCGCGGATTGTCGCTGCCGCGGATGAGACTCGGCGGCGGATCGAGCGGGATCTGCACGACGGGGCGCAGCAACGTCTCGTCCACGCCGTGATCGTGCTGCAGCTCGCACTGCGCGCGCTCTCGAACACTGACGTGAAATCCAAGGAGCTGGTGGCCGAGGCGCTGCGCCACGCCGAGCAGGCGAACGCCGAGCTGCGCGAGCTGGCGCACGGGATTCTGCCCGCGGCGCTGACTCGCGGTGGGCTGCCGGCGGGGGTTGACGCGCTGGTGTCCCGGTTCTCGCTGCCCGTGAGCGTGGACATGGCTGTCGAGCGGCTGCCGGCTGGCATCGAGGCGACGGCTTATTTTGTCATCAGCGAAGCGTTGACCAACGTGGTCAAACATGCGCGGGCAAGCGCCGCCGCGGTCACGGCCCAGGTTCGGCGCGGGCATTTGCAAGTCGAGATTTGCGATGACGGTATCGGTGGCGCGCGCGGGGGCCCCAGCACCGGGCTGGGCGGACTCGAGGATCGTGTGTCGGCGCTGAACGGTCGCCTGGTGCTGGAGAGTCCGTCGGGTGGGGGCACGCGCGTGTGTGCCCTGCTTCCCGTATCGGACCCGAGCTAGCGCTGTTCGCGGTCGAGGGCCGCGAGGTACCCGGCACACGCCAGCCCGCGCTCGCGACGACCCGAGTCGGCCCACCGTTGATACCCATGCGGAGGGTAGGGACAGTCCTACCCAACGCCTCCGAAAATCGGAGGCGCCGTTTCTAGCGGCCCCGTATGTACCGACCTGAGCAGCGGTGAGAACCTGCTCTTCGTTGCCCTGGCCGCGTCCTGGCGAGCCACTCGGTATCGCACCACCATGACCATGAGAACCACCGGGAGCACGACCTCGATTCCGCACGGGCGGACTCCGTTGAGGGATCCAGCATTCGTAACGAGAGGTTGGAAATGAGTCACACCACGTTGCTTGATCTTTCCCGTTGGCAGTGGGCGCTCACCGCTGCTTTTCACATCACGTTCCCGGCGGTGACGGTGGGGACGAGCGTGTTCCTGATTGTGTGTTACGCGATGTACATGCGCACCGACGATCAGCTGTGGTTGCGGATGTTCCGCTTCTGGCGGCGGATCTTCGCGATCGGGTTCACGCTTGGTGTGGTGTCGGGGATCGTGCTGACGTTCGAGTTCGGACTCAACTGGGGTCGCTTTGCTCACGACGTCGGGCCGATCGTCGGGGTGATGATCGCGATGGAGGTCGTGATGGCGTTCTTCCTCGAGGCGGGTTTCCTCGGCCTGCTCGTCTACGGGGAGGGGCGGATCGGCAAGCGGATGATGCTGTTCTCGACCTGCATGGTCACCCTGGGCACGACACTGTCGGTGACCTGGATTCTGGTGGCGAACTCGTGGATGCAGACCCCCGCTGGCTACAAGGTTGTGAACGGGCAGTTCCAGCCGGTCAACTGGATTCATGTGATCTTCAACCCGTCGTTCGGGATCCGGATGGTGCACATGCTGGTTGCCGTGCTAATCGCGGCGGCGTGGTTCATCGGCGGGATCTCGGCTTGGTACTTCGTCAAGCGCCGCCACCTGCCGGTCGCGCGGCGGGGGCTGTCGATCGCGCTCGGCTCGCTCGCGGTCATCCTGCCGGTGCAGGGGTTCATCGGCGACTCCGTCGTCGGCTACGTGGCCCAGTACAAGACGCCCCAGTTCGAGGCTCAAGAGGGCAACTGGAAGCCCAACACGGGCTACAACATCCTTGAGATCCCCAACCAGGCCGGCCCCGCGAATATCTGGCAGGTGTCGCTCCCCTGGTTCGGTAGCGCGATCAGCCAGGACTGGACCGGGCATACCGCGATTCCACCCCTGAGCCTGACGCCCAAGAACCTGCGACCGCAGATCCTCACCACTTTCTACGGGTTCCGGGTGATGTGGTTCGGATGGCTGCTGATGCTCGCGGTCGCGATGACCGGGGTGATCCTCAGACTGCGCGGGCGCCTGTACAGCACCGGCTGGTTCCACAAGCTCTTGATCGTGATGGTGCCGACCGGCTGCTTGGCGATCTGGGGCGGCTGGGTGTTGGCGGAAACCGGCCGCCAGCCGTGGCTGGTGTATGGGAAGCTGCTCACCGTCGCCGCGGTCTCGCCACTGAAGACCTGGCCGGTGGTCATCTCGCTGCCGGCATTCGTCCTGTTCTACGTCGCGTTGCTGGGCACCTACATCTGGTACGTGGCGCGCGTCGTACGCGAGGGGCCGGGGGACGGACCACTCGTCGAGCCAGCCGTTCCGGCATTTCGAACCGAACCGCGACCCGGCCTCACGCCGGCGATCTGAAAGGACGGCCCAGGTGAAGCTCTCAGATGTGTGGATGATCTTCGTATTCCTTGCCTTGACGATGTACATCGTCCTGGACGGCTACGACCTCGGGATCGGCGTGCTGACGCTGCTCGATCGCGACGACCGCCGCCGGCGCTAGATGCAGTCACTGGTGGCGTGGACGTGGGACGGCAACGAATCGTGGCTGGTGCTGCTCGCCTTGACGCTGTGGGCCGGCGTGCCGCTGGTCACCGGGGTCGCGCTGCCGGCCCTGTATCTCCCCCTGGTCCTGATGCTGTGGTCGCTGATCGCGCGCGGTGTGGCGCTGGAGCTGATCGATCAGCACGACGGCTGGCATCCCTTCTGGGGCCCGGTGTTCGGGATCGGCTCGCTGGTGGCCGCCTTCTGCCAAGGCGCCGCGTTCGGCGGACTGGTCGCGGGCTTCAACGTCCACGGCACCGCGTTCGTCGGTGGCCCGTTCATGTTCCTTCACCACGGCTACGCCGTCCTCACCGGCCTGACCGCCGTCGCGCTGTACGTCCTCGCCGGCTGCGCGTTCGTCTATGTGAAGAGCAATGGCGAGACGCGGCGACGCGCGGCCCGGATCGCGCGTATGGCCGCCCTGGCGCTGGGTGTCGGGACGGCCGCGAGCTGGCTGCTCGCCACGTCCGCGGGACCGCTCGTCCTGCACCCCGGAGACCCGGCGCGCCTGCCGATCTGGATCACCGGGGTCGCAGTGCTCGCGGGCGGGCTGCTGGTCACGTTGCGCTCGTTCACCGGAGATCCTCACGCTCGCCGCTCGGATCGGCCGGCGGTGCTCTCGACGCTGGCGGTGTATGGCGGTGGGCTGCTGCTGGCCGGCGGGCTGCTCTATCCCACCCTCGTTCCGCCCAGCATCACGGTGCACGGGGCAGCGTCCCCACATACGACGCTGCTGTTCCTGATCATCGGTGTCGGCGTCTGCATTCCGGTCATCCTGACCTACCAGGCCTACGCCTACTGGGTCTTCCGCGGCAAGCTAACCGTCAAGCAGGAGGCAACGACCGCATGAACCCGCTCACCCAACTGTTTCGCCGCTCACGCGCCTTCAGGCTTCTGTTCTACGTGTCGATGGTGCCGCTGTGGGCGTTGATCGCCTTCATCTCGTTCGACTCGTTGGGCAAGTACTCGCAAGTCGGCGATGTCACGCTGCTGATCTTGATCATGCTGTTCGCCCTGTGGGCATGGTGGTACGGCGAGGACCGCGACCGGCGCCGCGCCATCAAAGCGCAGCCGCGTGACGGCAACGGCGGCCCGCCCTCGGCCCACTGACCTCGATGGCCGCCGCCCCGCTCATCTCCCCGGCGCTCGTCTCTGCCCCGACCGCCGACTCCAGGCGCCGACTGACCGAGGCACTGCAGCCCGGCCGGCTGCGCCTGGCGGCCGCGGGGATCCTGTCGACCGCGAGTGTGGCGGCTACCGCCGCCGGCTTCTTCGCCGTCGCGGCGGTCGCCCAGGACGTCCTCGTGGCCCATACCAGCTGGGCGCACGACTCCGGCTGGCTGCTCGTGCTCGCGGGCGCGGCGGCGGTGCGAGCCGCCTGCAGCTACCTGGCGGCAGGGTTCGCGGTGGACGGCGCGCTCGCCGTCGAGCAGCGGCTGCGCGCGGGGTTGATCGATCGTCTGCTCGGCGGCGCGGGCTCATCACTTGGCAGCGCCGCGCAGGCGACCGCGGTGATGGACGAGGTCGAGCGCGTCGGCGCGTACGCCGAGCGCTACCAGCCCGCGCGTGTGGCCGCGACGCTCGTGCCGCTCGTGCTGCTCGCGGCTGTGTTCCCCCTCAACTGGGTGGTCGGTGCGTTGCTCGTGCTGTGTGCACCGCTGCCACCGGTGAACCTGAGCATCATCGGCATGGGCACATCGGCTGGCGCTCGCCGTCACGCCGCGGAGCTCCGTCACCTCTCCGGCTATTTTCTTGACCGGCTGCGGGGCCTGCCGACCCTGCGGGCGCTGGGCGCCGAGCAGGCGGAGCTGGAGCGCGTCAATGAAGCGTCAGAACGTCTCGCCCAGAGTTCGATGGCGGTCCTCCGGGTTGCCTTCATCTCGGCCGCAGCGCTCGAGGCGATCGTGACGGTTGCCGTCGCCGTCGTCGCGATCTACATCGGCCTGACCCTTCTCCGGTACGTGCAGGTGCCCGGGATCCCCGGCCACATGTCGCTGCGCACCGGGCTGTTCCTGCTGATGGTCACGCCGCTGTACTTCCAGCCGGTCCGGACGCTCGCCGCGGCCTATCACGAGCGCGCAGATGCGCTGGCGGCCATCGAAGCGCTCGGGCCGCTGCTGCAGGCCAGCCCGCCTGAGGTCCAGCGCGCGGTCACGCGGCCGCTGACCGGCCCGCCCGCGATCGAGATCTCCGGGCTGACCGTCACCTTCCCCGGGCGCGAGCTGCCTGCGCTGCACGACGTGTCGCTGGCGATCGGGCCCGGCGAGGTGATCGGCCTCACCGGCGCCTCCGGGGCGGGTAAATCCACGTTGCTCCGCGCGCTCGCCGGCGAGCTCGAGCCCGCGTCGGGCATCGTGCTCCTCGACGGCGTGCCGCCGCGCGGCGTCGTGAGAACTGGGATCGCGTGGCTCGGCCAGCGCCCGTATCTGTTCTCCGGCACCCTGGCCGACAACATCGCGCTCGGGTGGGCGGGGACCGAATCTCGCGACCTCCACGTCCGCCGCGCAGCGCTCTCGGCCGGCCTGGGCGGTGTGCTAGCGCGGCTTCCGGAAGGCTTGAAGACCCCAGTCGGTGAGGGCGGCTGGGGCCTCTCGGGCGGGGAGGCACACCGGGTGGCGCTCGCGCGCACGTTCCTGGCCCGCGCGCCGCTGGTGCTTCTGGACGAGCCGACAGCTCACCTCGACGCCGCCAGCGAGTCCGCGATCACCGAGATCATCGCCACTCTCTCGCGGTCCGCCACGACCATCCTGGCCAGCCACTCGCCCGCCCTGCTCGCCATCTGCGATCGGGTGATCACCCTCGACCGCGGCCGGCTGATCCCGGCCTCCAGCCGCGCGGTGGTGGGAGTGGCGGCATGAGCAGCGCCAGCGCGATCCGGGAACTGCTCGGTGAACCGGCCCAGCGCGCGCCGACTCGCCGCCGGTTGGTCAAGCCGGCCGCGACGGTGGTGCTGGCCTTCGCGCTCGGCGCCGGCCTGCTGGCCCTCGCCGGATGGTTCATCGCCGCCTCCGCGGTCGCCGGCCTGGCGGTCGCCAGCACGTTCTCGTTCCTGTTTCCCAGCGCCGGGGTGCAGGCGCTCGCCTGGGCGCGGACGCTCGCGCGCTACCGCGAACGCATCTCGACGCATGAGGCCACGCTCGATCTCGTCGGGTCGCTGCGCACCAGCCTGTTCGCCCGAGCGCTGCGCCTCCCGCGCGATCGCGTCTCCGAGCTGCGCACCAGCGAGCTGCTCGGCCGGATCACGGTCGATAGCGACGCCGTCGAGAACCTCCTGCTGCGAAGCTGGTTCCCGATCCTCGCGGCGATCGCCGCACTGCTCGGAGCGGCCGCGATGTTCGCGACCCTGTCGATCGCGCTGGCGATCGTCGCGGCGGCCGGAATCGTCCTCACCGGTGGCGTGCTTGTGGGCCTGGCCTATCACCAGGCCGGCCAGCCCGCACGGAGGTTCGTGGCCGCGCGTGCCGATGCCCGTCACATCCTGATCGAGACGCTCGACGGCCTCCCCGAGCTGCGATCCTTCGGCGCCGAGCAGCGAGCCGCCGCATCGGCCACACGGCAACTCGAGCGCTTCGGCCACAGCCGCCGGCAGCTCACGAGATTGGCCGCCCGGGGTCAGAGCGTCGGGACCTTCCTGGCCGACCTCACCCTGCTCGCGGTGATCCTGATCGCGGCCGGCCTGATCGGCACCCGCGCGCTGCCAGCCCCCGCGTTCGTGGCTGTCTGTCTGGTCGCGATCGCCGTCTTCGAACCGATCGTCGCCCTCCCCGGCGCGGTCACCGCTATGGCCAGGGCGCGAGCGGCCTGCGCTCGCCTGACCGAGCTGTTCCCGAGCGGCGCCACCACCGTGCCCGCGGCCGCGGCACCGCTCGGCCGGGCTGTCCCATATATGACTCAGATCAAGCTGGAGGATCACGACATTGAGCTCACGCTGGCGGCGGGTGACACCGTGCTCCTCACCGGCGCCTCCGGAACCGGCAAGTCAACCATCCTGAGAGCGATCGGCGGGCAGCCAGAGCACGTCACGCTGGTCGCCGAGGACGCCCACGTGTTCGACGGCACCATTCGCGAGAACCTGAGACTCGCCGATCCGGCCGCCAGCGAGCCAGAGCTCTGGACGGCGCTGGCTGCCGCCGCGCTCGACGACACGATTGCGGCCTTCCCGGCCGGGCTCGACACCCCCGTCGGGCCCGACGGAGCGGCCCTCTCTGGTGGACAGCGCCGCCGCCTCAGCGTCGCCCAGGGGTTGCTCCGCCACTCAGACATGCTGCTCCTTGACGAGCCCACCGAAGCGCTCGACGCGCCGACCGCTGCTCGCCTGCTCGCCGGCGTCAGGGCGTTCGATCCACGCGCCGCGCTCGTGATCGCTCTGCACGACCGCCAATCCCTGGTCCTCCCGTGGACACCGACCGCCCGGGTCGAGCTCACGGGCCCGCAATATCGCGACACCTGGTCGCGGGTCATGGTCTGAGGCGCGGGAGCGGACGCTGCCCAATGCGAGCGAGAGCCAGCCAAGCATCGCCGTTAGCACACTCGAACTCACCCCATGAACGGTCAACAAAAAGCCCCGCTAGCTTCTACTAGCGGGGCTTTTCCAGTGCGCCCGAGAGGACTCGAACCTCCTCCGACCAATCAGTCCACACGGCCCTCACCCCGAACCTCCCTGCGGCGCTTACTCAAAACAGCCTGTAGGGACCCTGTCCTCCCTCGGTGTCGGGGTAACCGCCGTCAGAGTTGCCGTCTCCGCCTCTGACGGTATCGCTGTCGCGCTCGTCCGGTTCGAGATCCTCGATCATGTCCTCGGGGCGCTTCGCCGGCTTGTTGGTGATGGTGAACATGTTTGATGCCTCCTTGAGCGGTATTGGTTTGCCCGACCATCGTCCGCCGGCGAGGCTCCGGCGACTAGACACCCTAGGTGTAGACCTACCTAACCCTGCAGACCTGACCTTGGAGGAGGACCGTCCATGCCTCAACCGATGTGATCGTCAGCATGCCGTTCTGCGCCCAGTTGTCCTTGGTCAGTCGCCGCCGAACCGCTGCCTCAGACGAAGCGGAGATCGCGTGCAGGATCTCACGGCCACCCTCGAGCGGTCCTCCCAGAACGATGAAGCCCTCGTCGACCAGGGAATCCATAAAGCGCGCATGCTCCTCCCAGCCGTCCTGCTCTCGAAGATCGCGCGACCAATCCCACGGACCGCCGCGCTGTAGACGAACGACGAAGAACATGTCAATGAGTCTAGGTCCACGACACCGCCGCGCTGCCTTCGGTCGACGACCGGCAGGGGTTGGCTCCGGCTGACGGAGATGTATGCCGAAGGGGATCTTCAGCGTTGGGCTGCCGACAGTGATGGCGAGGAGAACTCGAACGGATTCGCGTCCAGGGTGAGTGACGTCTGACCCTAGGGTGGCTATTCGACGGGGCCTCCCTGACGGACGATGGTCGGCGTCACTTACCACCACACAAGGGCACACAATGAACTCATACTTGACTCACCAGATGGCACAGGCGCGCCAGGCCGACCTGCTGCGCGAGGCCGAGGAGTACCGCCGCACGCGACTGACAGCCCGCCCGACGGTCCTAAGCCGCGTCACCGCCCGGATCCCACGCTTCACCGCCGGGACCGGCCGGACCCGCGAGCGTGTCGTCGCGCCGTCGACGCCCCCCCGTTCGTGAGAACGGGCGGGCGGGCGAGCCGCTCGCCTAGCCGGAGGAGCAGTCCCGACCAGCCGGAAAGTGGCGCTTGGCGACGCAGTGCTACCGCGCGCGAGGCCCGTCGGGCGATGCGCGCCTCTCGGCGAGTATCTCGACGCACAGGGCGACGCAGTCGCTACAGATCGCTATGCCCGGCCCAGCTAAGACGTCCTCGACATGTGCTGCCGTCCTTGAGCAGAACGAACAGCGGAGAGCAGAATCCGCGCCGGCGCCCTCGGCGTCGGCGAATCGGCTGCGTCGCACCCGTCTGGCTGGCACCAATGGAACTCTACCCCCCGCCTCGGTCTTCGCGCGACACCGGAACCAAACCATCGAGTTTCCGGCGGAGGCCACCGAGAAGCTGATCGGGAAACGGGTTGCACTGTTCACCCGTTCCGATGAGTGCCCGCACTCGGCACCGGCGCTCTCGTGTCTGGAAGTGTCTGCCGAATCGATCGGGCCCGCGACTACGGACTCGGGTCACCCGAATCTGGCGAGCGTGGGGTGCTCGGGTTGAGTGCACCGACGAGCCCGGATTGGTCCTCGACACTCGACCACTGAGTTCGCTCAGGCCTCTGTTCAGTGGCCGGGCAGATGCAACGGCCTCGCGAGGGATCGTGGCTTGAAATGCCCACCCCATGCGAATGTCGACCGTTGAAGAACTCACCTTCACGAGCGAGACTTTCGGACCGGCGCCCAGCACCGTCATTGGAGTGCGGCTGGGCCGATCGAAACTATTCGGGAACGTCTTGATTCCTGCCGTCAGGGCCGCACGAACGTGTCCGGGTCTGGACCGATGCGCTCACCCGCATCGAGCTCGTCGATCGCCGCCATGTCACTCGGCTCGAGCTGGAATCCGAATACGTCGATGTTCTCCTGGATCCGTTCTGGCGTGACCGATTTCGGAATCACGACGTTCCCGGTTTGGAGATGCCAGCGGATGATCACTTGCGCCGCGGTCCTGCGGTGGCGCTCGCCGATTCCCTTGACCACCGGATCCTCCAGCTCCAGTCCGTGCCCCAGCGGACTCCACGCTTCCGTCACGATCCCGAGTTGCTCGTGGACGCGGCGCAGCCCGCGCTGCTGGAATCGGGGATGGAGCTCAACTTGGTTCACGGAGGGCGTGACGGAGGTTTCCTCGATCAGCCGCTGGAGGTGCGCCTCTTGGAAGTTCGAGACCCCGATTGACCGTACCAAGCCCTCGCGCTGGAGCTCGATCAACGCCCGCCACGTATCGACATAGCGGTCATGGGCGGGAACCGGCCAGTGGATCAGATAGAGATCGAGATAATCGGTTTCGAGACGTTCGAGGCTGGCCTTGCAGGCGTGCCGGGCCTCCTCGTAGCCCTGGTCGTCGTTGAAGCATTTCGTCGTGATGAAGACCTCGCCGCGATCGAGACCCGAGGCCCGGAGGGCCTGACCGACCTCTGCCTCATTGCCGTAGGCAGCTGCCGTATCGACATGACGATATCCGGCTTCCAGCGCCGTAAATACGGGCTCGACCGTGCTCTCGGGCGGCACCTGGAAGACGCCGAAGCCCAGCTGCGGGATGCGGCCGTCGTCGCGCAGCTCGACGAGTGGAATCGATTTCGTTGTCGGGCTCATAGGACTGGTCTTCCCCGCGTAGATGCGGTTTTCCGCGTCTGAGGGCCGCAAAATCGGCGGGTTTTCTCGGCCGATCGGACGGGCTGGAGCCGAGCGAGCTCCTTCTCATACCGCTTCCGGCGAAGCTTCTCGACCGTCTGCCCTTCCTGCTTCGTCTGCTTCGCGCGACTCATGCTGAGTCCTCCGGCGGACTTTACTGTCGCGCCAGATGTGCGCGCAGCTCGGCTTCTGGGTCTTCGATCAGCTCGCCACTGACGTCGAGGGTGACGCTGTGAAGCGTTCCGGTGAAGGTGAATGGGCCGACATAGTCGGGTGTGACCGGGGAGCCCGGGTTGGCTCCACAGGTCAGCGCGCCGGGGTTGAACATAAATGGCGTCGTGACGGCCGCGTCGGCGTTACCGACCAGGTCGCCGTCGATGTAGAGCTGCAGCCTCCCGGGTGCGCCCTTGCCGTTGGGCATGTCCGGTTCGCCGGTGGGCTCGAACTCGAACCGGAGCTCGTGCTTTCCTGCCGGGACGACGACGTCGGATTCGACGCCGAGGAGTTGGCGGCCGACGTAGTTGTGTACGTATCGCAGCGTGCCGCCCTTGATGAAGAAGGTATACCCGCCTGCGGCGGTGCCCTGGCTGAGGAGCACGCCCTCGGCGCCCTGCTCAGGTATTTCGACGTCTGCGGTGATGTTGTGTGGGCGGTTGAGGATCTTTGGCGCTGCGAAGTTCGGGACCGATTGCGTGTTGGGCAGGTACGTGTAACTGTCCCGTGGCAACGCGATCAGCGGCTTCTCGCCGACCATGCGGGCGAGGGCGCTGCCATCGATCGGCATGACGTTGTACTTGCCGGCCTCGACGTACCAGGTGCCGATCATCGCGATCAGCCGGTCGCGGTTCTCGGAGGCGACGTTTCGGGTCTCGGCGAAGTCCTCATCGACGTGATAGAGCTCCCATCCCGTCGCGTCGAGCCTGGACAGCGTCTCGGAGGTAATCGGCTGCCCGAACGGCATTCCCGCTTCGGTGAACGATGGGCCCGGCCACGGGCAGACCGCCCGCCACCCGTCGTGGTAGATCGATCGGTGCCCGAACATCTCGAAGTACTGCGTCGGCCGATGGCTGCCGGCGTCAGGGTCATCGAGCGTGTGCGCGAAGCTGACCCCGTGCATCGGGGATTGGCTCACCCCGCGGATCTGGGCCGGCGGTTGGACGCCCAGCAGGTCAAGCACGGTCGGCACCATGTCGATGATGTGCGCGTACTGTTTGCGAACCTCACCCTGTGCCTTGATCCGCTTCGGCCAGGAGACGATGAACGGATCGCTGGCGCCGCCGCGATAGGTCTCGCGCTTCCAGCGACGAAACGGGGTGTTACCCGCCCACGTCCACCCCCACGGGTAGTGGTTGAAGTGCTTCGGACCCCCGATCTCGTCGATCAGCTTCAGGCTCTCTTCGATCGGCTCCTGCGCGTTGTTGAAGAACTGCGCCTCGTTCGTGGTGCCGGTCGGGCCGCCCTCAGCGCTCGCGCCGTTGTCAGAGACGACCATGATCAGCGTGTTCTCAAGCTCACCCTGGCGCTTGAGGAACTCGAGCAGGCGGCCGACCTGGTGATCGGTGTGGCTCAGGAAGCCGGCGAACACCTCCATCATCCGGGCATACAGCCGTCGCGCCGGCTCGGGCTGGGAATCCCAATCCGGGACGTCCGGGTCGTGGCGTGAGAGCTCGGCGTCAGCGGGGACGATGCCGAGCTCCTTCTGGCGGGCGAAGGTCTTCTCGCGATAGGCGTCCCAGCCGTCGTCGAACACGCCTCGGTACTTGTCCGCCCACTCCTTGGCGACGTGATGCGGAGCGTGGGTCGCACCGAAACACAGATGGAGGTAGAAGGGCTTCTCCGGGTCGGCCTGCTTGGTATCGGCAATGAAGGCGATCGACTTGTCGACCAGGTCCTCGCTCAGGTGGTATCCCTCCTCGGGCTTTTTCGGAGGCTCGACCTGGTGGTTGTCGTAGACGAGGTCGGGATACCACTGGCTGGTGTCGCCACCGAGAAAGCCGTAGAAGCGCTGGAAACCGCGGCCCAGCGGCCAGCGATCGTACGGGCCGGCCGCGGTCTCCTGGTTGCTCGGAGTCAGGTGCCACTTACCGACCATGAAGGTGCTGTAACCCTGCTCGACGAGGATCTCCGACAAAATGCCGTTCTCGAACGGCATGACCCCGTTATAGCCGGGGAATCCCGTCGCGAGTTCGGTGATGCACGCCATGCCGTTGGCGTGGTGGTTACGTCCCGAGACGATGCACGAGCGGCTCGGCGAGCACAGCGCGGTCGTATGCATGTTGTTGTATCGCAGCCCACTCCCAGCGATCCCGTCCATGTGTGGCGTCTCGATCGGGCTGCCGTAACAGCCGAGCTGACCGAAGCCCGTGTCGTCCAGAACAATCATCAGGACATTCGGAGCGCCCTTCTCGGCCCGGGCAGGTGCCGGCCATGCAGGGCTGGACTCCTCAGCGGTGCGACCGATCACACCCGGGAAAGCCGCATCTGTGTCGTACTCGACGATCGGCATCAGAAGACCTCGGCCGTCGCGGCCGCGAGCGAGTCAGCGTCGAACGCCAACCGTCCGAGACGAGGCCTAAGCTGGACCGGTCTTGTGATCAAAGTCCGCCTCATCGCGGTCGCGCTCATCGCTCGCTCTCTCCTGGTTGACGTCAAATCGGACATCCGCGGCCACTCCCGAGGCTTACGAATGCGCCGACTCTAACCTGCCAGCAGGCCGTTGACATCACCCGATTCGCATGACGGACCGGGCCGGTAAGCTACCAACCAAGGCCTGGTTGCGGGCCATCGGATCCAGTCGGCTCCGGAAAAACTCGAACGCGAGGACAAGGTCTTCCAGGACGCTCGTTGTCGGTTGCAGCGTGAGCGCGCTGTTCGGGAGGCCGGTCGGCCGGGCGCGCTCGGCTGCCAGACGCGAGCAGCCGGCCGCTCGCCCGGCCGTCGCCCAGCGCGTCGCTGGCGTCGTCTCGATATGCCCGCTTTGGGCGCCGGGATCTCATCCGGCGACGCGCCGTGTACGTGGTGCCCGCCCCGCCGCCGGCCGCGTGTCCGCCCCATTGCACGGGATCCCCATGCCCGCCAGGATCGGCCAGCATGACCGAGTTGCGTCAGATCACACGGAGGCGGTGGCGCCGGTGAGCACCGTTTATAAGTCAGCGGGCCGTCCAGCCGTTATCGATCGCGCCGTCTACGGGACGATCGTCGTGACCTCGGTGCTCGTGGTCTACGACGGTTGGGCGCACCTGAAGCTCTCAGACGCGATCGCGATCATTCTCGGCCCGGTGGTCGCGATGGTGATCGGGCATGTGTTCGCGGCGAGCCTGGCCGCGTACCCGAAGCTCGGGCGCCGTCCCACCGAGCGCGAGCTGCTGGTCATCGTGCGACATGAGTCACGGTTCCTGCTCGTATGCGTGCCGCAGATAGTCCTGCTGGCTGTCTTGATGCTGGCCGGGCTGGGCTTGAACACGAGCGTGCGTGTGGTGATTTGGGCCAGCGCCGCCTCGCTCGGGTTCTGGGGCGGCGTCGCGGCCCGGCGCGCGGGCCTGCCCGGCCGGGGCGTCGCGGTCGGGGTGGTCACGGGTTTGGCGGCAGGCGGTGTCGTGGTGGTGCTGCAAGTGTTTCTCGAGCCGGGCCAGGCCGTGTCCAACGGCGTAGCTGCGATCCAGGCCGTGTAGCCGGTCGGTCCGGGGTCACCTCATCAAGGGGACGCCGAAAATGCGTGCGCGAGGGATGCTGAGAGCGTTATGAAGTGGGAGCTGGCGATTGTGGCCGCGGCGGTGTTGGCGGTGGCTGCGGTGTCGCGGCGGCTGACCGGAACGTCAGTCACCACGGCGATGGTGTTCGTGGTGGTGGGTGTGCTCGTCGGCCCGCTGGTGATCGATGGGGTGACGGCGGCGCCGACGGGGGAGGGGGTCAGGTCGCTAGCGGAGGCGACGCTGGCGGTGGTGCTGTTCGCGGACGCCTCGCGGATCAAGCCGCGCGTGCTCAGGCGCGAGTATGCGGTGCCGCTGCGGCTGCTGGGGATCGGGCTGCCGTTGACGATCGCGCTGGGTGCGGTGCTGGCGGCGGTGATCTTCGATCAGCTCAATGGGACCGAGGCGATCGTGTTGGCGATCCTGCTGGCGCCGACGGATGCCGCGCTCGGCGAGGCGGTGGTGAGCGAGCCGCGGCTGCCGTCACGCATCCGGCAGGGACTTAACGTCGAGAGCGGGCTCAACGACGGGATCTGCGTGCCGCTGCTGCTGATCGCCCTGGCTGCCGCCGATGTCGAGGACAATGCCGCGTCCAGCGCGCACGCGATCCGGATCGTGGCCGAGCAGATCGGCTACGGGATCCTCGGAGGCGTGGCGGCCGGGCTGGCCGCCGCCGCGGTGGTCGCATTCGGCTATCGCCGTGACCTGGTCAGCGGCGCGTGGTTGCAGGTTGTCCCGGTGGCCGGCGCCGGCCTGGCCTACGGGATCGCGGTCGCGCTGGGGGGCTCGGGGTTCATCGCGGCGTTCCTCGCCGGAGCGATCTTCGGCGCGCTGGTCAGTGAGGAGTCAGAGCTGGCCTCACGCCTGAACGAAGAACTCGGAGGACTGCTGGGAGGAGTCACGTTTCTGATTTTTGGGGCGGTGCTGCTGGGCCCCGCGCTGCAGCACATCAGCTGGCGGATCGCGCTCTACGCGGTGCTTAGCCTGACGCTGGTCCGCATGTTGCCCGTCGCGGTCGCGCTGATCCGCAGCGGCGCCCAGGGGGCGACCGTCGCCTTTTTGGGCTGGTTCGGTCCGCGGGGTCTGGCGTCGATCGTGTTCGCGGTGATCGTGGTCGAGGAGGCACACCTGCCCGGGACCGCCACGATCCTGGCCGCCACATACGTGACGATCGGACTGTCGGTGATCGCGCACGGCATCACCGCGGCGCCGCTGGCCAGCCGCTACGCCCGCTGGTACGAATCACACCCCCAGGACCACCCGCCCGCCATGGAAAGCGTCCCCACACCCGACCACCGCACCCGCGGGACGCCCAACCCCCACGCTGAGGGGTCGGCATGAGCTCTGCGCCAGCTGGTGGTTCCCCGCAGCCACAGGTCGGCCGCCGCGAGCGCCGACCCCGTGAGCTCGCGCGTGTCTGAATCTGTTTCGTGACGCGCCTTGCTTTCGGTAGGGTCGGCGGTCGGGCGCCCCGACGACGGTCGGGGCGCCATGTAACCCGTAGCTCGGCCTTGATAGCCGTGATCCGGCCGCTCTGCTCAGGCATAGGCGAACGGGTGAAGGAACGCATGTCGTGCCTCGCGTGGCTCGACCGAGAAGCACAACGGGGGGCGGTCGGGCGCGCGGTCATCCTCGCATCGGATCCGTACACCGTTGGTTTCCGGGTCCCATTCGAGGGTGACGGTCAGTCCGTGGCATTGGCGCTGGTCAAGTTCATGAAGCATCGGAATCTCCGGGGTCTCGGGCGGTGCCGGTGAAGGCGGCGGGGGTCGGCGACGTAGTTGCCTGAGGCGAGTCGTCACCATGGGAGGAAGATCAGGACGATGAGGACGATCCATAGCACCGTCCACCACGTGCGGTTCACGCCGATCACGTCGGCGCGGCCGCGAGGCACGGGGCGGAGGTGGTACCAGCGGCGGTTGCTAGGGGCCTGGCTCGCTGCCGGCTCGCTGGACCGGCGCTGCTGTCCTGGTGATGTGTGAGACATGCGGACTCCTATGGTTGATGGGTGGGGTACATGGGACACTCCCGCAGTCTCTGTCAAACTGGGTGTCATCGCATCGGCCACCGGACAGTGTCGAGGGGACAGTCCCGGGCCGGCGGCGTATCGCTGGCAAGCGGCGGCGAGAGCGCAACCAAACCTCCGAAAGCCAGCACGGCGAGAACCGTGCTGGCGGTCGGACGACGGAGCCTGATTGGGCTGTCTAGCGACGGGGGGAGCGTCGCTGACGGATGAGCAACCGGTTACGGTGCCACTGCGTCGGTGAGACGATGCGCAGCACTTGGCTGAAGGGCAGCGTCTGGGTGTGGTGTCAGCTTGGCGGAGCGCGTTGTGTTAGTCGCGGCCTCCGCTGAAGAGTTGGAGGAAGAGTAGGAAGATGTTGAAGATGTCGAGGAAGATGCTGGCCGCGATCGGGACGGCATTGGTCGGGTTTGCGCGGCGGAGGCGGTTGAAATCGAAGATCGTGAACGCGCCGAAGATTCCGAGCCCGAGGACGCCATAGATGATGTGGCTGTGGGGAATGGAGACGAAGATCGCGACGATCCCGAATGCGATCAGGGCGAGTAGTGCCCAGAACAGGGTGCGGGCCCATTTGCTGAGGTCGCGGCGGGTGGCGTAGCCGTAGGAGCCCAGCGCGGCGACGAATGCGGCGGTCGCGCCGGCTGACTGCCAGAGCGCCGAGGGGTCGGCCTTGGCGTATACGGCGAGCACGGGGGCGACGGCCAATCCGAGCAGCAGCCCGAGTCCGAGCAGGAGTCCGGTCGCGAGTTGTGCCTTGCCGCGGGTGGAGGCGATGTTGAGTCCGAAGATGCAGGCGAACGCGGCGATGAAGAACAGCAGTCCGGTGCCGCCGGTGAGGTCTCGTCCGATGTAGGCGCCGAGGGCTGCGCAGCCGACGGTGAGTGCAACGAGTCCCATCGTCTGGCCGAACACTGCGCGCGCGGTATCGCCGGTGAGCGCGGTGCTACCGAGGGTGGGGCTGCCGTAGGTGGGTGTGCTTCCCTGACCCAGGCTCGGGTCGGTGCTGAGATCGCTCATGTCGTGTCTCCTAGATGGTTGGGGGTTGCGCTCGTCATGAATGCGTGACGAGAAATGTTGGGGGTGATCACCCTGCGAAGCCCGTCGTGGCCCGCGGTTGTCGTCCCGCTGAAGCCCTCGCCGGCACGCTGTGCCCACTTCGTATCGGTGATCGCGTCCGGTTCGGCCGGAAGGTAATGAGTGAGGATCAGTTCGTCGACGCCAGCGCGTTCGGCCACGCCGCCCACCTCCGTCACGTCGGTGTGCAGCGCCGCCCATGCGAGCGAGCTCGGCGCCGGTGACGCCATGCCGCTCGAGGTAGGCGAGATCGGCAACACAGTGGACGAGGATGTCGGCGCCCTGCGCGAGGGAGATCAGATCCTCGTTCACCGTCGTATCGCCAGAGAACACGACCGAGCCGTCCGGTGTCTCGAACCGGTACGCGAGCGCCGGAACTGCTCGCCCGTGGGTCACGGGGACTGCCGTGACCCGCACGCCTCGGTCGTCGATGACCGGAACCGGACCCTGGGCGACGCCCTCGGTCATCGACGGAACCTGGATGTCGATGGCCCGGACGAGTGCGCCCGCATCGGGCATGTGCGCGTCCAGCGGCATGACGTTGAGGTGGTACGCGTTGCCGGCGAGGATGGTCTCGACCAGGTCGGCCGTGCCGGGTGTCGGCAGCTCGGGGTGGATCGTCGTCTCGCGATGGAAGCTGGCGTCACCCGTCGGCAGCGTCCGCGGTCGCGATGGTCCGTGGACACGGATGGGCGCGAGCGGCCCGTCGGTGTCGCAACGGACACCCCAGGGGTAGAGCAGCATTCCGGTCAGATCTCCGGTGTGGTCGGCATGCAGGTGGGTGATGAGGATGGCCTCGAGGCGTGTGAAGTCGAGTCCCGCGTCGACGAACGCGGACGGAGACCCGCGGCCGCAGTCGATCACGAACACTCGCCCATCGACCACGAGCGCCGAGGAGATTCCGCCGCGGCCGGCGACGGGCATGGGCGCGCCCGCCGCTCCAAGGAGCACCAGTTCAGTTGTCATGCCCGTCGCCTTTCTCTTGGCCTGGTTCCTGTCAGCCTTCTCGCCGCGTCCGCTCAGCGACCAGGCAGGCGCGTCGTGATCTCTTGCAGCATCCAGCCGTTTCCGTCCGGATCGCTGAATGAGGCCAGCGACGCGTACGACCGCCGGTCCGGATCCACGCCCGGCACGCGCATCTCGGTCCCGGCGTGGTGGAACACACCACTGGCGTCGTGGAAGATCTCGCTCACATCGATACCGCGGCCCACGAGCTTCGCGCGGGCGGCCTCGATGTCGCGAACGACGAGGATCAGGCTGTCAGCCGATCCGGGCTCAGCGGAGGTGATCCCAGTGCCCATGATGATCGAGCACGGCGAGCCGGGAGGAGTCAGCTGCACGATCCGGAAGTCGTCACCACCGACGTAGTCGGCGTCCTGCCGGCAGCCCAGCCTGAGATAGAACTGCTTGGCCCGGTCGACATCCGAGACGGGCACCACGACAACCTCGAGCCTGAGGTCCATCACCTCGTCCTCGCGGGTGTCGGTCGAGGTTTCACTGCTCACGTCGATGCTGCTCATGTTTGACCTCCGTTGGTGGTGTGGAGCTTTCCAACAGTGTCGATCACATAGCCACCGTTCGCATCCGCCACCGGACAGTACGGGAGGGACAGTCCCGCGACCGTCAGCTCGGGCACGTGGCTTTGTGCTGCCAGTTGCTGTTGGGTAACGGTTCGCTGGCGAAGGTCCCGGCCGAGGAACGCCACCGCCCAGTTAGCGAGGGCGAATGGCCTGTTCCTTGTACCCGGTCAGGAACGCTTGGTGCACTACCAGCCACAACAGCCAGGCGATGCCGCCGGTCACGCGGAACCTGCCACACCAGGCCACGTCGCGGAAACGGGCAATGGTGACCATAGTGCCAACGTCGTGGTAACGGCGATGCCTGAACACCGGCTGCCCAGACCTTGGCGTTCGCCTCGGGTCGCGAACAGGCCACCGAAGCGCACCGATGATGGCAACGCGGTGCTTCAGGGCCGTGTCGTGAACAGCGACGCCGTCATCGTCAGGCCGACTGTGTAGATGGATTCGAGTCCCGCTTGATCGCAGGCGACGCTGTCAGCCGCGAACCGAGTGACGATGCTACGACGCCGACGGCAATCCCGACAGCCGTGTCGACAAGGCGCAGGATCGGCTGCTGCCAGGCATCGTGCGGGCTCACCGCGGCGACAATGATCACGACCGCGGTGGTGATCGCCGATGTGACCACGTCTTCGTCGCGCCCGACCGCCATCAACGCAAACGTCCCGAGCCCGATCAGAGCCGCCAGGCCGAGCGGATGGAACGAGAACAGCAACAGGTAGATCAGGCACAGCGCGAAACTCATCAGCGTCGCGTAAGCGCGCGACAGCGCTGCGCCGACGCTCTGTCGATGGCACTCGCGGTAGACAAACACCGTCGCGACCACCGACCAAAGACCCCCGAGCAGGCCGTCGGAGGTCGAAAGCGAGTGAACACCCGAGAGGACCCTGGTCGTGAGCCAGTACGTGATCAGGCACGCGAGCGCTAGCGTGAAGCTGTGGCCTGCAGCGGCGCGAAGTCGCTGCCGATCAACGAGATGCCTGGCTCCGTGATCAGGTTGCATGGCGGGGCGCTTTGACAGTTCACGGACTCAGGCGACACGCTTCGCGACCACGGCGCCGCGGCCGATGATCTGGACGACCTCGCCGGGTTGGCAGAGCTCGATCGCGTCTGCCTCCCGCCGCAGCAGCGTGCGAAGCCGGATGAACGCGGGTAGCCCGAGGGCGGCCGGAATGCAGAGCTCGACCACGCGGTACAGGAGCACGGCGGCGGTCGCCGTTGCAGCCGGCAAACCGTAGACGACGAGCGCTCCGATCAGCCCGAGCTCGACGCCACCGATCCCGCCGGGAATCGGGAGCAGGTTGCCGAGCTGGCCGATCAGGTACGCGATCGAGACGATCGTCAGCTCCGGCGTCGACCCCAGCGCCCGAAAGCTGGCCCAGAGAACCAGGATGTCGAACACCATGTAGCCGAGAAGTCCCGCCAGCAATAGCGGATTGTGCTGTCGTAGCACGCGCAATGCCTCCTCGACACCGTCTGCGATGGCGCGAAACGCTGGAGCCAGGCGCGCGGCGCGCGAGCGCCCGGGCCGTGCCGCCGTGCGTGCTTCGATCCTGCGACTGAGCCGTGCCAATGCGAGCGTCGCTGCGATCGCGCCGGCGGCCGCGGCGGCCGGTATCAAGGTCAGCGCGGCGCTGGCATGGCCGGGCAGGACACCGGTCGCCAGCCCGACGCCGAGGAGGACGAGCGTGCCGATGTTGGGGACGCTCGTGAGCAGGAAGAACGCCACGGTCTTGCGTCCGATCTCGGCAGCGGGCATCCCGCCTCGCCGCAGCACCCACACGCCGAGCGCCAGACCGCCGGCACCGCCGGCCGGCAACACCGAGCTTGCGCCCTGCTCGGACATCGCGATCTTATAGCTCGTGGCCCAGGTCATCCGCGTGCAGAACACGTCGCGGAACGCGAGCACATAGCAGAGGGCCGATGCCACCTCGAGCGCGCAGCCGACCACGATCCATGCCGGCGCCGCGTGTGCAAAGCGGTTGCGGATCTCGCCCAAACCTGGCAGCAGCGCCACAACAACAATCGCCACGACCGCGATCGCGCTGAGCCTGAGCAGATCCCGCCTGACCCGCCGTCGTGAGACCTGGGGCGGAAGCGCCGCCAGGTCCGGATGAGGCGATGGGCTGGCGCTGAAGTGCGTCACGTCCATAGTGCATAGTGCAAGGTCGCGCCGGGGGTTGCCGATCACGAGCATCTTGGTTCAGCCCACGCCGAGGTGGCTGAGGCTGGCGACCGTGAGGGCCTGAATGCCCGTCTCGAGCGTTGGATGCAGGACTGGTGCGAACCTCGAGCTGTGATTGGTGGGAACGTCCTGCGCGAGCCGTCCCGCCTTCTCGGCGTGCTGGTAGAGATCTGGATCCGTGCCGCCGACGTACCAGAACAGCGAGGGGACGCCCGATTCGCTGCCGAGGAGGCCGAAGTCCTCACTGACCGGGAGCGGGTTGGTGAGCTCGTGGACCCGTTCGGCTCCGAAGTAGCCGCGGAAGGCGCTGCCGACGTGCTCCGCCAGCTGCCGGTCGTTGACGGTCAGCGCGAAGTGGTCGAAGTACCGGAAGGCGGGCGGCTCCGGTGCGCCCGACGCGGTCGCCTCGGCTTTGACGATCCGCTCGATCGCGGCCAGTACGCGCGTCCGGACCGTGCTGTCGAAGGTCCTGACGTTGATCTTTAGGACCGCGTCGTCGGGGATCACGTTGCCCTTGGCACCGGCCTGAAGCGCGCCGACGGTCACGACGACGGGCTCGAACGCCGCGACCTCGCGTGACACGATCGTCTGCAGCCGCAGCACCGTAGCCGCGGCCATCACGACGGGATCGACGGTCGACTCCGGCCACGCTCCGTGCCCACCCCGGCCAAACAGCCGCACCTCGATGTTGTCCTCCTCGGATTGCGTCACTCCGGCCCGATAGGTGATCTGCCCGGCGGGCGGCGGCATCACGTGCTGGCCGAGGATCACGTCGGGCTTGGGGAAGCGCTCGAACAGCTTGTCGTCGATCATCGCCTGCGCGCCCGTACCGAGCTCCTCCGCGGGCTGGAAGAGCGAAACGAGCGTCCCGTGCCAGGCATCCGGAGCCCGAGCCAGCAGCTTCGTGGCGCCCGCAAGCCAGGTGACGTGCATGTCGTGGCCGCAGGCGTGCATGACGGGCACGTCGTGACCGTCGGGTCCGGGGGCGGTGACGGTGCTGGCGTAGGGGAGGCCGGTGGCCTCCTTCACCGGTAGCCCGTCCATATCGGCGCGCAGCATGACCGTCGGACCGTCGCCGTTTCGCAAGACCCCGACGACGCCGGTGCCGCCGACGGCTGTGGTGACGTCGCAGCCGGCCCACTCCAACTGCTCCGCCGCCTTCGCGGCGGTGCGATGCTCCTGGTTTGAGAGTTCGGGATGCGAATGGAGGTCGCGGTAGAGGTCCGCGAGAGGTCCGGTGATGTTCTTGAGACCGTCCAGTACGGGGACGGAATGACGTGTGCTCATGGTCGTGCTCACGATGTGTCTCCTGAGTTCTTGAGAGTTCTCGTCGGGTTGGCAGAGGTCATTCGGCTGCGAGCTCGCGGAGGTTGGTCTTCGCCACTTGGAGGACTTCGTCTCCGCGGCCGGAGAGGATGCTGCGGGTTGCCCAGAGCGTGAACCCCTTGGTCTGCTCGGCTGTGATCTTCGGCGGGATTGACAGCTCTTGGCGACTGGTGGTGACCTCGATCACGGCGGGTCCGTCGTGCGCCAGGCCCGCGCGGAGGCCGTCGTCGAGCTCGCTCGGGCGCTCGATGCGTACGCCGTGGAGACCGACCGCTTGGGCGACCTGCGCGAAGCTGGGGTTGTCGAGGTCGGTGCCGTAGTTGACGATCCCGTCGGCTTTCATCTCGAGCTCGACGAACGACAGCGCTCCGTTGTTGAGCACGATCACCTTGACGGGCAGGCGTTGCTGGCGGAGGGTGAGGAGCTCGCCGAGCGCCATCGCCAGCCCGCCATCGCCGGAGAGCGTCACGACCTGGCGCCCGGGGTGGGAGGCTTGCACGCCGATCGCCTGTGGGAGTGCGTTGGCCATCGATCCGTGGTTGAACGAGCCGATCAGCCGCCGGCGGCCGTTCATGCTCAGGTAGCGCGCAGCCCACAGCGTCGGCGTGCCGACGTCGGGCAGGAACACGGCGTCCTGCGCGGCGAGCTTGTCGATCGCGATCGCGAGCGTCTGCGGATGGATCGGCCCGTGATCGCCATGGCTGTGTCCGAGCGCGTCGAGCCGCTCACGGGTGCGGCGGTAGTGGGCTTGCATTCGGGCGAGGTGCGTCGCGTCGCGCCCGTCGTTCAGGCGCGGGAGCAGCGCCTGGATCGTGTCGGTGACCGTCCCGACGAGCGGGACGTCGACATGGACGCGGCGGCCGATGTGCTCGCCGCGGACATCGACCTGCACGACCTGGGCATGTTCTGGGTAGAACTGCCGGTACGGGAAATCCGTGCCGAGCATCAGCAGCGCATCGCAATGCTCCATCGCCCGGTAGCCGGAGGTGAACCCCAAGAGCCCGGTCATGCCGACGTCGTAGGGGTTGTCGTACTCGACGAACTCCTTGCCGCGTAGCGTGTGCACGACCGGCGCCTTCAGCGCCCCGGCGAGCGCGACGACCTGATCGTGCGCGCCCTGGCAGCCCGCGCCGGCGAGGATCGTGACCCGCTCGGCCGCGTTCAACAACTCCGCAGCGGCGGCGAGCGCGTCGTCGCCGGGGCGAACCACATTGCCACTCGGTCGGATCGTCGCCGCCCGGCCGTCGTGCGGAGCCTGGGCGAGAAACACCTCGCCGGGAACGACGACGACCGCGACGCCGCTGCGCTCGATCGCGTGGCGCATCGCGATCTCGAGCACGCGCGGAAGCTGTTCGGGGATGCTTACGAGCTCGCAGTAGACGCTGCACTCGCGGAACAGCTCCTGCGGGTGGGTCTCCTGGAAGTAGCTGCCGCCGATCTCCACCCGCGGGATGTGCGAGGCGATCGCGAGCACCGGCACCCGGCTGCGGTTCGCGTCAAACAGGCCGTTGATTAGATGCAGGTTCCCGGGGCCGCAGCTCGCGGCGCAGACCGCGAGCTGCCCGGTCACCGCCGCCTCGCCGGCAGCCGCGAACGCCGCCGCCTCCTCGTGACGAACATGCTCCCAGACGACCTCGCCATCGCGACGGAGCGCGTCGGTGAACCCATTGATCGAATCTCCCGGCAGCCCGTACACCCGCTGCACCCCAGAAGCCTTGAGCGTGGCCACCATGACGTCCGCAACGGTGTGCTTCGCCACGACTTCGCGTACGAGATGGGGCCTAAAACGGCGCGCTAGTTCGTTGGATGTGACGTGCGTCATTTCGTTCCTCCGATCGAGGCGCACAGCGATCGCAGTGCTGTGGCCGTTGTGAACCCGTAGACGAGGTGGGCACCCAGGTCCTTCGCGAGGGTGGGCAGGTCGTACTCCCAGATCGGCTTGTACAACTTGGCGGCCGGGAGCACCGCATAACTGGCGGCCCAGACGCTCGCGCCGAACGGCAGGCCGTAGCAGATCCGCGGAGACCTCAGCGATCCCGCGACGATCCCGTACTGCGCACCGCCGAGCATGCCGTACGCCCAGTGCGTCACGTTGTTGACCAGCTTCGCGCGGGCAGGCGGGAGCTCCCGCTGGAACAGTCCCTCGAGGAGGCGTTTGCCGACCTGCGCCGGCGCTGGGGCGTCGTCCCACCCGGACAGACCAGACGAGAACTCCCACGGGGCGAAGCGACCGTCGCCACCACCGCGCCTGTACCGGGCGAACAACGACACATCCATGGCAACCGTGCCGAGCGCGCCGGCAGCGAGCCCCCGCGCGACGGCGCCGAGCGGTGTCATGCTCGCGCGCCTGGCTTTTCTGTCGGACCGGGACATACGAGGGACGTTTCTACGCGCTGTCGTGTTGGCGTCAGGCGAGGTGCTCATCAGCGGGACTCCTAAATGCTTGGGGTTGCTCGTGGGTCGTCTCATGTCGGCGAGTTTGGTCCGCGCAACGCGCGCTCGCATCCGCCATGGGACAGTGCGAGTGGGCAGTCTTCAGCCGAGCAAGCCGCCGAGCGAACGGTTAGCGAGAATCCGCGCCGAGCGGAATCTGCGCGGGGGGCGTGTGCTGCCACCACTGGGGCGAAACCTGCCCGCTGCGCATCGCGTAAACGATGGCGAGACGGTCGCGGACATGCTGTACTACGGGCCCACAGTTTGGAGGAAGCCCGATGAAGTCGACGAGCGCCGCGACCGCAAGCGACCAGTGGCCGCAGAGGCAACCTGGCGCGGGCTTGTCGGTTACTCGCGGTTTGTGCGGTCGGCACAGCGAGTGCGACGTGTTGGACCGCCTCGTGGCGGGGGTGCGGGCGGGCGAGAGTTCGGTGTTGGTGCTGCGTGGCGAGGCCGGAGTGGGCAAGACGGCGCTGCTCGGCTACGTGACAGAGTGCGCGTCCGGATGTCGCGTCGCGCGCGGCACGGGCGTTGAGTCGGAGATGGAGCTGGCGTACGCGGGGTTGCACCAGCTGTGCGCGCCCGTGCTCGACCACCTCGATCGCCTTCCTGGTCCGCAGCGCGCGGCGCTGACTACCGCCTTCGGCCTGAGCGCGGGGGAGCCGCCGGATCGGTTCATGGTCGGCCTGGCAATGCTCAGCTTGCTGGCCGATGTCGCCGAGGAACAGCCGCTCGTTTGCCTTGTCGATGATGCGCAGTGGCTCGACCGGGTCTCCGCGCAGACGCTCGCCTTCGTCGCGCGCCGCCTGTTAGCGGAGCGGGTGGCGCTCGTGTTCGCGCTGCGCGAGCCCAATGACGAACAGGAGCTGACGGGTCTGCCAGAGCTCAAGGTCATGGGCCTCAGCGACGGTGATGCGCGGGCGCTGCTCGACTCGGCGATCAGCGGGCCGGTGGACAAGCAGGTGCGCGACCGGATCCTCGCCGAGACTCGTGGCAACCCGCTCGCGTTGCTGGAGTTGCCGCGCGGACTGACACCGACGGAGCTGGCGTTCGGGTTTGGCCTCTCGGACTCGATGCCGCTGGCCAGCCGCATCGAGCAGGGCTTCCTCCGTCGGCTCGAACCGCTTCCGGCCACCACGCGGCGCGTCCTGCTTGCGGCGGCGGCCGAGCCCGTGGGCGACGGGGCCCTGTTGTGGCGAGCGGTTGACCGGCTCGGAATCGCGCCCGAGGCGGCAGTGGCGGCCGAGGGCACGGGATTGATCGAGCTCGGTCCGCAGATTCGCTTCCGCCATCCGCTGGTGCGCTCAGCCGCATACCGGTCGGCCTCGCTCGAGGAACGGCAGGAGGTGCACCGCGTCCTGGCCGAGGTCACCGATCCGGAGCTCGATCCCGACCGCCGGGCGTGGCATCGCGCGCATGCTGCTGTGCGGCCGGATGAGGCGGTCGCCGCCGAGCTCGAGCGCTCAGCCGACCGGGCGCAGGCCCGTGGGGGACTCGCGGCCGCCGCAGCCTTCCTCGAAGGGGCAGCGAGGCTGACACTCGACCCTGCGCGCCGTGCCGAGCGCGCCCTCGCGGCCGCGCAGGCCACGCACGATGCCGGCGCTTCGGACGCAGCGCTCGCACTGCTTGCCGCAGCGCAGCCCGGGTCGTCTGACGAGCTGCACCGAGCCCGCGCCGACCTCCTGCGCGCGCAGATCGCGTTCGCATCAAGACGTGGTAACGACGCGCCGCCGCTCCTGCTCAAGGCCGGCAGGCAGCTTGAGCCCTTGGACATCGGGCTCGCCCGCGAGACGTACCTCGAGGCGTTCACGGCCGCGGTGATCGTCGGTCGACTGTCCCGTGGCGCTGATGTGGTCGAGATCGCACAAGCGGTTCGTGCAGCGCCTGCGGCGTCTCCCTCACCGCGCCCGCACGATCTCCTGCTCGATGGTCTGGCGCTCCTGGTCACCGAAGGCCGCGCTGCTGCGACGCCGGTGCTCAAGCAGGCGGTGAAAGCCTTCCGCGGCGATGGTATCTCCAGCGCCGAGCGGCTACGTTGGCTATGGCTGGCTGGACGCGTCGCCCAGGATCTGTGGGACGACGAGAGCTGGGAGGTGCTGTGCACCCAGCATGTCCGGCTGGCGCGGGACGTCGGCGCGCTGGCCGTGCTTCCGATCGCGCTGCGATCCAGGATCTTCGTCCACGGGATGTGGGGTGAGGTTGCCGAGGGCGAGGCATTGATCGGCCAGGCGCAATCGGTCGCCGCAGTGACCGGGACGCAATT